>Ga0315284_10002463_pt1 | contig 26493 bp, 9 predicted proteins | sample YL17G09_16_MG_FD_203696 | JGI IMG/M metagenome (GOLD analysis project Ga0315284, IMG submission 203696) | Sediment microbial communities from Yellowstone Lake, YNP, Wyoming, USA - YL17G09_16 | ecosystem: Environmental > Aquatic > Freshwater > Lake > Sediment | place: USA: Wyoming | collected...
ACTACGGGGGGCGGATGCATATTTTTCCCGGCACTCGCAAAACTCTGGCTGAAAGATGTTGTGATCAGGAACTGCACCGGTGAGGGCGGGGCCACTGGTAAAGGCGGCGTGTTCTCTTCGTTTGGGGCAAACATGTATACTGTGAACGCCCAGAACTGCTCATTTATCGGAAATAGAGCTTCCGGCTTTGGCGGCGTGGCCAGCAGAGGTACATTTGAAGTCACCAATTGCACTTTTGAGAGCAACAGTGCCGGAACTAGCGGAGGAGTTTTTGCAACCAGCAATGTATACCCGAATAACTGCACATTCAAAAATAATGACGCGAGCAGTGGCGGCGTAGCTTATGCCGGGGCAGCTACAAGTGTGTTCAATGGCATCGATTGTTCATTTACAAACAACACGGCTACAAATGGCGCCGTTGCAAACGCCGGCAATGCTTCTTACACATGGACAGTTACCAACTGCGCTTTTAGCAGCAATAGTTCTAGAGGTGGAGGCGGCATAACATATAGTGGAATATGGAGAGTGTATAACTGCACTTTTTATAATAACAGCGCTGCACTTTTTGGCGGCGTGTCAAATACTGGCACCTGGTATGTATACAACTCCACTTTTAATAAAAACAGTGCCAACCAGGGCGGGGTCGCGTTCGGGGGAACATGGTCAAAGATCATTAACTCGATCTTCTCAGAGAATACCGCCTCCACTTCCCCGGTTTTCTCTGGTATCACGGCCGTCACTTCGATCATCTATTCAGATATCCAGCCCTATTCCGGCTGGCCTTTTTCGGGGAACGGGAACATATCAGCAGAACCCAGCTTCAGTTCAACCAGTGAGTCAGATGCCTTAAAGTTCCTTCGCCTTGGAGCAGGTTCTCCGTGCATTGACTCGGCATCATCCGAGATCGCCTCCGGCAGCGACAAAGGCGGCAATATCCGTCCTCGCGGCTTTGGCAACGACATAGGCGCTTATGAATTCCAGGGTCCTTCGATATCCGTTGAGTATCCAAATGGCGGGGAAATGTTCACGCCGGGTGATCCGCTGCAAATAAAATGGCTGATATCCGGGGAAGGGCTTAGCGGTGATGTATATGTGATGCTTTCATCCAATAACGGCGCTTCCTGGATAGAAATAACTCATGAGGCGGCGGTCGCCGGAAAAATGACGTATGACTGGCTTGTGCCGGGGATCGGCTCATCGCATTGCCTGATATCAGTTGAGGCGGCAGCGAACGGGGTAGGCAATTACGACATTAGCAACGCCACATTTTATATTTTAAGTTCAGTTATATATGTAGCCCCATGGGGAAGCGACGAATACCCGGATGGGGACGGATCTTTTGATAAACCTTTCAGGACGGTTGGCAAGGGTTTGGATGCGGTAGCTTCGGGCGGCGAAGTCAGGCTTATGGACGGCATATTCACCACTGAGGCGGGATCGTTCATCAATAATAGCATGGCCATCTGGCCGAACAGGCCGGACATTACATTGATCGCGTCTCCGGGAGCCACGGATGTTACGATCGATGCGCAGGGATGGGGCCGGTGCATATCGCTTGAATCCGCCGTTAATTTGACAATAGAAGGCATAACGATACAGAACGGATCAATAGAAGGCCAGGGCGGCGCGATTTACTTACAGAGCGGCTCCGATCTGTGGCTTAACGATGTTGTAGTTCAGTGCTGTTCCGCAGAAGGCGCAACTATCGGCTTAGGAGGCGCAGTTTATTCTCCTGATACAAGCACAAATATATTTGCGCAGGATTGTATTTTCAAGGGCAATCACGCTTATGCCGGCGGCGTGGCTTATTCCGGCACCTGGGAAGCGGCTCGATGCAAATTCATAAACAACAAGTCTACGGCCATGGCTGGGGTGGCCCGTTTGTCAGATTTTACGGCGGAGAATTGTGAATTCAGCAGAAATTATGCGCCAAACGGCGGAGTGTTCAACCAATGCAATCCGGCGACACTGAGAGACTGCACAGTTTATAATAATAATGCGACAAACGGAGGAGTTTTCTATGGCAATGCGGGGTATCCCTCCAACTGTATCAATACCATCGTCTGGAATAACAGCTCCGTTTATTATTTTGGGAATAACACCGCCTACTATTGCGACATTCAGAAGAATAGCTGGATACCAGGCACAGGGAACATATCGATCGAGCCGAATTTTGTTTCAACCGATGAAACGGACGATATCAATTACCTCCGGCTTAACGGAGGCTCTCCGTGTATTGATGCCGGGTCACCGGAAGCTCCTTCCCTGGACCTTGACATGAAAACCCGTCCTTACGGCTTTGGAAACGACATGGGCGCTTATGAATTCCAGGGGCCGTCGGTGAGGGTGATCCAGCCGAATGGAGGGGAGATTGTAACAGCTGAAGCTCTGTACAATATTATCTTCAATGTAAGCCCCGAAGCTGATGATATTAATATCAGAGTATCAACTGATGAAGGAAATACATGGAATTTAATAACAGACGAAGGGACATATTCGGGCATAAGCACATATGAGTGGAAGCCTTCGTCGATCCTTGTTTCAACTGAATGCCTGATCTCGATAGAGGCCCGTGATCCGATATCCGGTATCTGGAACTATGACACTAGCGACGCAAAATTCAGGATAGTTGATCTAACCCCTCCGTCTGTAACACTTGAAGCGCCGATAGGCGGAGAAATTATTAAGGGTGGAGACATATTCGACATAGTCTGGTCCGCTATTGACAACTCGACTTTAAACGAGGATCTGATCGTCAGTATTTATTTCACAAGCGGGGAAGTGTGGGAATTAATAGCGACCACAAATGAGAACTCATCAGGCGTTGGAACTTTTGAGTGGACGACACCGTCTGCATGGAGTTCCAATGAAGTCAGAGTAAAAATTGAAGTATCTGATGAAGCAGGCAATATTGGAACCGCGGAGAGCGGCTTATTTACGATCGATAGCTTTGCCCCGCAAGTTACTGTGACAGCTCCGAAAACGGGCGGCATTATCACGAAAGCCGCGCCTTACACGATCACATGGGCGGCGACTGATGAGATAATGCTGACGCCCGAAGCTTTCACGATATGGTATTCAACTGACGAAGGGGCTAACTGGGAATTAATAACAAGCGAAGTAAGCAGCTTAGAATCCTCATATCAATGGAATGTTCCGGATATACTGACGGACGAGGCAATGGTCTCTATCGAGGCGAAAGACGGAGCGGGACACTTTGGTTACGGGATATCCGGGAAATTCGCGATATCATATCCCCAGCTTCTTTCATCCGAAGTCTGGGTTTCCTGGACAACGGGAAGCAATACACTAGGGGCGGGAACAGTTGATAAGCCATATAAGACGATCTCTTTTGCCATGACGAAGGTGGCAACAGACGGAGCTATATACGCTTTTGGGGACACTTACTATGAAAAAGGGATCGTCTGGTCTGCCTATGATAACGTTACACTTAAATCTTCCATGGAAACCACGGTCTGTACCATAGACGCCCAGCTTGCCGGAAGATGCATAAGCGTTGAAGCGGCGGTCCACCTTACAATAGAAGGATTTACCTTAAAGAGAGGCAGGGCTCCGATTGGAAAAGATGGCGGTGGCATTTACCTTGCCAGCGGCTCCGCACTTCATTTAATAAATGATACTTTTGTTTCCTGCGAGGCTTCTTCCGGAGGCAATGGCGGAGCTATCATGTCCGATGGATCCACAGTTCGTGCGGAAGACTGCAGGTTCATTTCAAACGCCGCTATCGGTGGTGGTGTTTCCTATTACGGCATTTGGAATACGATAAATTGTATTTTTAGCGGGAATTCAGGTAGTACTGCTGGTGGCGGCGTAGCAGAAGGCGGCACATGGGAATCAACAAATTGCGTGTTCATTAAAAATAGTGGAGGGTCTTCGGGCGGCGTCGAAAATGGTACAAGTTCATGGAAAAGCAGTAACTCCATATATTGGTATAACACGGCCACAAATAACAAAGTATTCGGCAGTTCAAGCAGAGATGTAAAGTATTCGGATATCCAGAATGACGGCTGGCCCGCAAGCGGCCTCACCAACTGCCTATCCATTGAGCCGAGGTTCGTCTCAACGGATGAATATTCATCAGGCTTTGTCCGTCTTGATTCGGGCTCGCCGTGCATTGATACTGCTTCAACCGAAGCACCTTCTCCCGACCTTGCGGGCAATCCAAGGCCTCATGGCTTCGGCAATGACATGGGAGCTTACGAGTTCCAGGGGCCTTCAATATCGGTTGAATCTCCGAACGGCGGGGAATCCCTGACCGCAGAGGCATACTGGCCCATCAAGTGGATTATTTCCGGGGAAGTCACCGGCGATGTAGTGGTAAGGCTGTCAATTGACAACGGGATCACCTGGCCGATCGAGATCACCAGGGAAACTGCCGTATCAGGCAAAAGCACATACAGCTGGCTTGTGCCGTCCATAGCGGCACATCCTTGCAGGATATCGGTTGAAGCTCAGTTCAATGAATTATCCGGCATTGATATCAGCAATAATCCTTTCTACATATATCTGCCGGTTGTTTACATCTCCGGTTCTTCAGGCGACGACTATAATGGGACAGGAACGGAAGAAGCTCCGTTTGAGACTATCAACCAGGGATTAGCATGGGTAATACCTGGTGGAACCATTAAAGTTGATTCCGCTGTGTATAATGAACGTCTTACCTGGCCAAAGAAAAACAATTTAACTCTCACTAAATGGCATGCGGCAGATGTCCCTACACTGGATGCAGGATTGTTCGATAGAAACATAGCTGTATCTTCGCCGCTTAATATAACAATTGAAGGATTTACGATACAAAGAGGATGCGCTTATGATAAAGAGGGTTCCGTTATTTCACTGGAAGCAGGCTCAAAATTATACTTAATAAATACAAATATAACAAAGTGTCTCGCGTATATGGGAAGTGCAGGAGGGGCTATTCGGGCCGAAGGTTCTTCCGTTTATGCTCTGAATTGTATTTTCTCAAGTAACGAAGGGGCTAATAGTGCCGTAGCCCTGTATGGATCATGGGAAGCGATAAATTGTATTTTTTACGACAATAATGCTGGTACAGGTGCTCCAGCAGTAGCAAAAAACGCTGATTTTATAGCTAAAAACTGTGTCTTTTACGGGAACAAGGCAAGTGCCTGCACTGTGTTTTGGAATGGCGGTGGGGATCCGAATGTCTGGATAACTACAAATTGCATCTTTTGGGGGAATATAGCTACCAGCGGATTCTCATCCGTAGAATATGGCGGGACATTTATTCCAACAAACTGCCTTATTCAGCCGGATGACTTTACTCCCGGTACCGGCAATATTTCTTCGGAACCGAGATTCGTTGATGTTGCAGACAGAAATTTCCATTTAAACATGGGATCGCCGTGCATAGATTCCGGGACATCAGCAGGGGTCTATTCCTCGGATCTGGACGGCAATACGCGGCCGCACGGATTTGAAAGCGACATGGGCGCTTATGAATTTCAGGGGCCGTCAATAAGGGTGATCTGGCCGAATGGCGGGGAGCAATTAACTGCAGAAGCTTCTAATCAGTTGATATGGGAGATAAGCGGAGAAGGATCTGTGTCTGACGTTCATGTATGGCTTTCAACGAACGAAGGCCTTACCTGGGATACACCGATCACGGATGAGCCGAGACAGATGGGCGTAACCACGACCGAGTGGAAGTGCACTTCCGGCATGATATCAACCGAGTGCCTGATATCTATCGAAGTGAGCGACGGCAGTGGAATATGGAACTACGACATAAGCGACGCGATATTCGAGATAAAGGATATGACAGTCCCAATTGTTACGATTGAAGCTCCAGTTACGGGAGAGATAATCGCCGGCGGAAGCACATACAGTATCATATGGACGGCCACAGATGATATCACATCCAACGAAGCGCTGGTTATAAATATATATTATACAAGCGGCGAAGGATGGGCATCAATTATTACGACTTTTGAAAGCTCAACAGGCATAGGCACATACGAGTGGGAGGTCCCGTCAGCATGGAGCTCAAGCGAGGTAAAGATAAAGATCGAGGCGGTAGACGCAACGGGGAATGTGGGTACAGCCGAAAGCGGCAAATTCACTATCGATAGTTTTGCCCCGCAGGTCACAGTGATCGATCCAAAAGCAGGCGAATTTGTCATAAAAGCAATGCCGTACACGATCACATGGGCGGCTACCGATGAGATAATGCTGACGCCGGAAGCCTTCACGATCTGGTACAGTTCAGATGAGGGGATAAGCTGGAATCTTATTATAAGCGGGATAAGCAGCCTGGAAATTTCATATTCATGGAATGTTCCGGATATTGTAACGGATGAGGCAATGATATCGATAGAGGCGAAGGATAAAGCCGGTCATGACGGTTACGGAATATCCGGTATATTTTCAATTGAAAATCCGCCCATTGTGACTGTTGAAGCTCCAAACGGGGGAGAGATAATCCCTGCAGGTTCAACATATCAAGTCATGTGGGATGTAAGCCCCAAGGCGGAAGAGGTCTATGTCTGGCTTTCTACGAATGAAGGAGTGACCTGGGATACTCTTGTGACCACCGAGTCATGGCCGCACACGGGACTCTGCACATATGAATGGACCCCGACCGCTGATCTCGCGTCAACAGAATGCCTCATATCAGTTGAGGCAAAGCTTGACGGCGTACAGGCCGATGACACAAGTACCGCGACATTTGAGATATGGGACACGATCGCTAATCCTCTTATAGTGACAGTGGAAGCACCGAACGGCGGGGAGAAGATCACGGCTGATGCCACGACAAAAGTCATGTGGGATGTAAGCCCCAAGGCGGAATATATCCAGGTTTGGCTTTCGACGAATGAAGGAGTGACCTGGGATACTATTGTGACACAGGAATCGTGGATGCACACGGGGCTCTGCACATATGAATGGACTCCGACCGCTGATCTTGTATCAAAAGAATGCCTTATATCAGTTGAGGCAAAGCTTGACGGCGTATTGGCTGATGACACAAGCTACGCGACGTTCGAGATAATGTCCGCCTTTATCGGTTCGGTTTACGATATCATGATATCCCGCCAGGATGATGCCCCGGGAAGCATCATAAATCTTCAGTGGAAAACGACACCGGACGCACTTTCTGTCGATATATATACCATGACGGGAACATTTGAGACAGATGCCGTGGCATGGACGCTATCACCCGCATTTACAGATGTATCTGCTCACCAGATATTTGATGGCGGTCAGGTGCGTAATGGAATAAATAAGTGGTACAAGATAGTGCCTCATGACGTAGCATTAACAGATGATATGCTGACCCAGGAGGTATTGGGGAAGTTCGATCTTGTTTTGCCGGAGGGCTTAAATCTGGTATCATTACCATTAATGTCAGGAACGGGCAGCATCCAGGACATAATTGGCGCCAGCCTGCACGGTGAGGATGAGACCGAGCAATACCCGGATTTCTCAGATATCGTGTCGGTATGGGACGCGAGCACCGGAACATTTACGAGCGCCTATCTTAACATGGAGGCAGGGAGTCCGTTATACGGCAAGTGGTGCGATGTCATGTCAGGATACTGGGGGACTCCGGTGGAGTCAACGATCCAGATAAGCTCCAGTGAGGGATTCTGGATACAGGTTCAGCCTGGTCACGGGACGCAGAATGTGACGATCGCCGGCAAGATCCCCTCATCTGATCAGAGGATCAGCATAAGTGCCACTGCGCTTAACTTGATCGGGAGCAATTATCCTGTGAGGGTTAGCCTGCAGGACAGCGGATTGAACTTATACGCTCACGGTGAGGATGAGACCGAGCAATACCCGGATTTTTCAGATATCGTGTCGGTATGGGATGCGAGCACCGGAACATTTACGAGCGCCTATCTTAACATGGAGGCAGGGAGCCCGTTATACGGCAAGTGGTGCGATCTCATGTCAGGATACTGGGGGACTCCGGTGGAGTCAACGATAGTGTTTGAGCCTGGAAAAGGATTTTGGATCCAAACAGTGGACGGCGGATATGAATGGGTATATCCGAAGCCTTACTGAGAATTTAATTAAGGGAGAAACGATGCCGATTAAAAAAATATCAGGATTAGGCAGGATGGTGTGGCTTGTATTGTTCATGCTGGCGTTCATGCTGGTATTGCAGTCGTTTGCATGGGTCGCGTTTTTCAAGCACACATACATCATAACTCAGCCTAACACAGGTGTAGTTGATACATTCTCGGGGACATGGGAAGTTTCGGGATGCTCAGTTGAAGTAATGTATGTTAACGGGAACAACCAGTACGATCCGCCAGGCGGCGATGACGTAATAGTGGGTGCAGGTAAAATATCCGCATTAGGGGGCAGGTTTACAGTAACCGGTGAGGTAACCACTGGTTGGCCGGTTTATATAAGGGTATGGAACGCGAATAATACCAAGTACGGCACGTCAGAAATAACTACTGTTCCGATACAACAAGTAGTACCCCAATATGGTTATGATGTTGGGCCGGGAGGGCTCTGGACGAGCGGTACTACTACCTCTGGGGCAAACGTTCCGGCGTTGTATGTTAACCAGACTATTTCTACTTTATTGCCGACCATTGTAACGGTCAAACCTGCCACAGTGGAACTGGGGGATATTATAACTATTGAGGGCTCTAATTTTGGCAGTGGGTCGGGGGGTCTTGTAACGATCGAAGGAATAACAATAACAAAAGAGTCATGTTTATCATGGTCTTCAAATACTATCGAAGTACGTGTGACCGCGGATATGACCGCTAACAGCGGTGTCGCGGTAAGTGTTTTTGCTGACGGACAGACAAGCAATACAAAAACCTTAGATATCGATCCATATATCACTACAGTTGTGCCCTCCACGGAGCTTGTGAGCGGCGTTACAAGCCTTACTATCACAGGAGGCGGATTCGGATCAGGCACTGTGACGGTCAACTACAACGGAGCAAGCGGAATCGGGACAGGCAGTGTGGGCGGAGACACTGTTACCACTACGGTTCCCAAAGGAGGAACAAGCGGGCCTGTGAGCGGGAACTTGACCGTATCCTTGAACAGCAGGACCAGCGATGCATACGCATATACCATGGCAACTCCGGAAATCGCGAGCATCGATCCACTCGAGGGGAATATAGGCGATACCGCCACTATCTACGGTACAAAATTCGGCACGGTTGACGCGGGCAGCAGAAGCACCAGCGTAAATCATGTCAACCTGGGAGACAACAAGCTTACAGATGGGGAGATAGTCTCATGGGAGACTTCATTCATCAAGATAAATGTAACATCGATCGCCACGGCAGGAGTGTACGCTGTCACGGTTGAAGCCGGCGGGTACATCAGCAGCGATGCCGTTACATACACTATCACGCCTGAGATAACAAAGGTAAGCAGCAGCGACGGATCCTTCTATATCGGGCATACGAATTTGACCATTGAGGGAACTGCATTCGGAGGCGCAAAAGGATTATCCACGGCAATGGTTGGAGGGATAACCATCGAAGCTCCTGTTACGTGGAGCCCGACAAAGATAACAGGAATACTTTCGTCTCTGGAGGCCGCGGGCACACAGGAAGTGATGGTGTCAGTGGAAAGCGGCGGAGTTTACTATCCGGCCAACATCGTCCAGATAATCTGCAAGCCGTACATAACTACCCTTACTCCAAGTTTCGGGACAGCGGAGGTCACGTGGGTGATCATAAACGGGTACGGATTCGGCACGACCGGAGAAGTTAAATTCAACGGGACTGCCGTAAATTCATATCACAACTGGGCCAACACATCGATCGAAGCGCTGGTCCCGTCAGGAGCAGCGAGCGGGCCTGTAACGGTGGAAGTGAACGGGCAAAAGAGCAACGGGAAACTGTTCATAGTCAACGATGTTCCTGTAATCGCTTCTCTTGATCCGAATAGCGGCTCCACTAAGACGAGGGTAACGATCGGCGGGAGCGGCTTTAATGGTTACCTAAATGGTTCAACGGTAACATTCAACGGGGTTAGTGCCAGTATCGAGAGCTGGACCTCTACCGCGATAACGGTGGAAGCGCCGGCAGGAGGGATCACGGGCCCTGTAGTTGTTAATTTAAACAGCATTCCAGTCAAAACCAGCAATAATAATAAGATCTTCATATACGTCACGCCGGAAGTAGTAAGCGTCATGCCGGGTGAAGGCAACGTGGGCGATATCGCCACTATCGAAGGCACCAAGTTCGGCACGATAGAGATAGCCGCACAGAGAAGCACAGGCGTGAATAACGTCAAATTGGGCGGCATACAGGTTGCGACCGCCGAAGTGACGAATTGGATCAATAACGCCATAACCATAACCATTCCGACAACGATAGCAACGGCAGGAGTATATGCTGTTACGATCGAAGCGGCCGATAACATCACGAGCGACGCCATTACATACACTGTCACGCCTGAGATAACAAAGGTAAGCAGCAGCGATGGCTTCTTCTACATCGGGCATACTAATGTGACCATTGAAGGAACGGCATTCGGAGGCGCAAAGGGATTGTCCTCAGCTATTATCGGAGGGTTGAGTATCGAAGCTCCGGTTACGTGGAGCCCGACAAAGATAACAGGAATACTTTCGTCTCTGGAGGCCGCGGGCACACAGGAAGTGATGGTGACAGTGGAAAGCGGCGGCGTTTACTATCCAACCAACATTATTAAGGTGGTGTGCAAGCCGTACATAACTACCCTTACTCCAAGTTTCGGGACACCGGAGGCTACGTGGGTGATCATAAACGGGTACGGATTCGGCACGACCGGAGAAGTCACATTCAACGGGACTTCCGTAACTTCATACCATAACTGGGCCAACACTTCTATTGAGGCAAAGGTACCGTTCGGTGCGACGACAGGGCCTGTGACGGTGGAAGTGAACGGGCAGAAGAGCAACGGGAAGCCGTTCACGGTCAGCATTGTTCCTGTAATTGCTACCATAACGCCTGAGAGCGGCTCAACAAAGACACAGGTGGTAATATCCGGTATTAATTTTGGTCCATCCGGAACGGTTTCATTTGAAAGCGGCGTAACAGCCGGCAATATTCAATGGAGTCCAACCGTAATAACGGTGGAAGCTCCTGCCGGAGGGAAAACGGGCAATGTATACGTCCGTCAGGGCACGAATGTCAGCAACGGGGTCCTATTCACATATCTCACACCGGAAGTCGTAGGCATCGATCCGTCCACGGGAAATGTGGGCGATACCGCCACCATTAACGGAAGTAAATTCGGAACAGTTGATGCTGTTGGCAATAACAGGAGCAGCTCCGTAAATAATATTACATTGAGCGGCATACAGCTCGCGACTTCCGAAGTTATCAGCTGGGAGTCAACATTCATCAAGATAAAGGTGCTGACATCAATAGCCACTGCAGGAGTGTACGCTGTCACGATCGAAGCGGCCGGTAACATCACGACCGATGCTATAACATACACTATCACTCCTGAGATAACAAAGGTAAGCAGCAGCGACGGCTTCTTCTATATCGGGCATACGAATTTGACCATTGAGGGAACTGCATTCGGAGGCGCAAAAGGATTATCCACGGCAATGGTTGGAGGGATAACCATCGAAGCTCCGGTTACGTGGAGCCCGACAAAGATAACAGGAATACTTTCGTCTCTGGAGGCCGCGGGCACGCAGGAGGTAATGGTTTCGGTTGAAAGCGGCGGTGTTTACTATCCAACCAACATTATTAAAGTGGTGTGCAAGCCGTACATAACTACCCTTACTCCAAGTTTCGGGACAGCGGAGGTCACCTCGGTTATCATAAACGGCTACGGGTTTGGCACGACAGGAGAAGTCACGTTTAACGGTATCAAGGTGAAAACATACAGCAACTGGGCCAACACATCAATTGAAGCAAAGGTACCGGGAGGAGCATTGACCGGGCCTGTAACGGTGGAAGTGAACGGGCAGAAGAGCAACGGGAAGCCGTTCACGGTCAGCATGGTTCCTGTGATCTCTTCTCTTGATCCTGAGAGCGGCTCCACTAAGACAAGAGTAACGATCGGCGGGACCGGCTTTCAAATAAATCAACCATTAATTTCATCGGTAACATTCAACGGAGTTAATGCCAGTATCGAGAGTTGGAGCGATACCGCGATAACGGTAGAAGCGCCGGCAGGGGGGACCACGGGTCCTGTAGTTGTTACTATAAGCAGCAATTCAAGCAATAATAATAAGATCTTCACATACCTCACTCCCGAAGTGGTAAGCATCACGCCGGGTGAAGGCAACGTGGGCGATATCGCCACTATCGAAGGCACCAAGTTCGGCACGATAGAGATAGCTGCACAGAGAAGCACAGGCGTGAATAACGTTAAATTGGGCGGCATACAGCTGGCGACCGGCGAAGTGACGAATTGGATCAATAACGCCGTAACCATAACCATTCCGACAACGATAGCAACGGCAGGAGTATATGCTGTCACGATCGAAGCGGCCGATAACATCACGAGCGATGCTATTACATACACTGTCACTCCTGAGATAACGAGGGTAAGCAGCAGCGACGGATCCTTCTACATCGGGCATACGAATGTGACCATTGAGGGAACTGCATTCGGAGGCGCCAAAGGACTGTCTTCAGCTATTATTGGAGGGTTGAGTATCGAAGCTCCGGTTACGTGGAGTCCGACAAAGATAACAGGGATACTTTCGTCTCTGGAGGCCGCGGGCACGCAGGAAGTAATGGTATCGGTGGAAAGCGGCGGTGTTTACTATCCGGCCAACATCGTTCAGATAATCTGCAAGCCGTACATAACTACCCTTACTCCAAGTTTCGGAACAGCGGAGGTCACCTCGGTTATCATAAATGGCTATGGGTTCGGCACGACCGGGGAAGTCACATTCAACGGCATCAAGGTGAAACAATACAGCAACTGGGCCAACACTTCAATCGAAGCGCTGGTACCGTTCGGGGCGACGACAGGGCCTGTGACGGTGGAGGTGAACGGGCAGAAGAGCAACGGGAAGCCGTTCATGGTCAGCATTGTTCCTGTAATTGATACCATAACGCCTGAGAGCGGTTCAACAAAGACACAGGTGGTAATAACCGGAATTAATTTTGGTCCATCCGGAACGGTTTCATTTGAAAGCGGCATAACAGCCGGCAATATTCAATGGAGTCCAACCGTAATAACGGTGGAAGCTCCGGCTGGAGGGAAAACAGGGAAAGTATATGTATACAACAATAGCGGCAATGGGAGCAACGGCGGACTCTTCACATATCTCACACCGGAAGTCGTAACCATCGATCCGTCCACGGGAAATGTGGGCGATACCGCCACCATTAACGGAAGTAAATTCGGAACAGTTGATGCTGTTGGCAATAACAGGAGCAGCTCCGTAAATAATATTACATTGAGCGGCATACAACTCGCGACTTCCGAAGTTATCAGCTGGGAGTCAACATTCATCAAGATAAAAGTGCTGACATCAATAGCAACGGCAGGGGTGTACGCTGTCACAGTTGAGGCCGGAGGCAACAGCAGCAGCGATGCCGTAACATACACTGTCACGCCTGAGATAACAAAGGTGAGCAGCAGCGACGGCTTCTTCTACATCGGGCATACTAATGTGACCATTGAGGGAACTGCATTCGGGGGCGCCAAAGGACTGTCTTCAGCTATTATTGGAGGGTTGAGTATCGAAGCTCCAGTGACGTGGAGCCCGACAAAGATAACAGGGATACTTTCGTCTCTGGAGACCGCGGGCACGCAGGAAGTAATGGTGACCGTGGAAAGCGGCGGTATTTACTATCCGGCCAATATCGTCCAGATAGTTTGCAAGCCGTACATAACTACCCTTACTCCGAGTTTCGGGACACCGGAGGCTACGTGGGTGATCATAAACGGGTACGGGTTCGGGACGACCGGAGAAGTCACATTCAACGGGACTGCCGTAACTTCATACGACAGTTGGGCCAACACTTCAATTGAAGCGAAGGTTCCGTTAGGAGCAACGACCGGGCCTGTAACGGTGGAGGTGAACGGCCAGAAGAGCAACGGGATGCCGTTCATGGTCAGCATTGTTCCTGTAATTACTTCCATAACTCCTGAGAGCGGATCCACGAAGACAAGAGTAACGATAGTCGGCAGGGACTTTGGAACCGGTACAGGAACGGTTTCATTTGAAAGCGTAACAGCCGGCAATATTCAGTGGAGTCCAACAGTAATAACGGTGGAAGCTCCGGCCGGAGGGAAAACAGGCAATGTATACGTCCGTCAGGGCGCGGATGTCAGCAACGGCGTACTCTTCATATACCTCACGCCGGAAGTAGTAAGCATCGATCCACCTCAGGGGAATATAAGCGATGAGGCGATCATCACTGGAACGAAGTTCGGCACGGTTGACGCGGGCAGCAGAAGCACCGGGATAAACAATGTCACACTGGGCGGCATCAAGCTTACAGATGGAGAGATAGTCTCATGGGAGACGACATTCATCAAGATAAAGGTATTGACATCAATCGCCACGGCAGGGGTGTACGCTGTCACAATCGAGGCGGCCGATAACATCACGAGCGACGCTATAACTTATACTGTTACTCCTGAGATAACGAGGGTAAGCAGCAGCGACGGATCCTTCTACATCGGGCATACGAATATGACCATTGAGGGTACGGCATTCGGAGGCGCCAAAGGACTGTCCTCAGCTATTGTTGGAGGGCTGACCATTGAAGCTCCAGTTACATGGAGTCCGACAAAGATAACAGGAATACTGCCTTCCACATTGACCGCGGGCACGCAGGAAGTAATGGTGACAGTGGAAAGCGGCGGCGTTGACTATCCGGCCAATAGCGTCCAGATAGTGTGTAAGCCATATATAACATTACTGACCACATCGGAAGGGCCGGTTGGAACTCTTGTAACGCTTGAAGGATTTGGATTCGGCACGACCGGAGAAGTCACGTTCAGCGGGACCAAGGCGACCTGGCTCAACTGGATCAGCAGCAATACAGTGGAAGTGAAGGTTCCATCAGGAGGAGCTACAGGGCCGGTAACGGTGGAAGCAATAGTGAACGGACAGAAGAGCAATGGAGTGACGTTCAATGTCCTTACATTCCCGTATATTGGCGGTATAACTCCGGACATCGGGTCAACGAAGACAAGGGTAACGATAACCGGAGATAATTTCGGGACAAAGGAATCTGGAAACTATGTCTCATTCGAAGGCGCGGTAGTTGTTGATCCCGCCGGTTATCTGGGATGGACCAACAATTTAATAACAGTGGAAGCCCCCGCGGGAGGGATAACCGGAAATGTGAAAGTTTTCAAGACCACGTTCAGCAATCCGGGATACTTTACATACGTTACGCCGGAAGTTACAGGGATCATCCCGAGCTCAGGATATGTAAGCGATGAGGCAATGATCACGGGAACGAAATTTGGCACTGTTGACGCAGGCAGCAGAAGCACTTGGGTAAATAATGTTAAATTGGGCGGCATACAGCTTGCCGATGGAGATATAGTCTCGTGGGAGACTTCATTCATCAAGATAAAGGTGCCGACATCAATAGCCACGGCAGGGGTATACGCGGTCACAGTTGAGGCAGGAGGCAACAGCAGCAGCGACGCCGTTATATACACTGTATCGCCTGAGATAACCTCAACCCCCGCTACCTATTATATCGGTAACAACATGACCATCAGCGGCTGGTCGTTCGGACCAACCAGGGGAACATCATATGTGAAGCTTGTGAACGACGGCAATACATATATTCTTACGCCTCAAGCGAGTAAGTGGAGCGCAACATCAATAACCCTTAGCACGCCGGAAGGGCTGCCGATTACACTGGAAGCGGGAGCATCCAATACCACAATTGAGGTGGTGGTGGTGAACGGCGGCACGTTCATATCCAACGTTTCCGCGGCGATAACCTGCGAACCAAACGCGATAAAGGTAACACCGTATCAAGGATATCCTTCGCAGCTGGTGACCATAGAGGGATTTGGATTCGATACGACGGGGATCGTCACTTTTGGGGCCAAAACAGCGGCCACTGGCAGGTGGACCAACACATCCATAGAAGTGTTCGTACCCTCGCTGACAGCTAATCCGATAACACCATATCTTATAACGGTAGAAGTTAACGGACAGCTAAGCCAGCCTCTCCAGTTCTGGGTAACTACCACGCCTGTTCCTCTTATCACTTCCGTGATACCGGGGACGGTCCATCTTGGAGATATTATTACCATAGAAGGCGTAAACTTTAGTGATAGTCCTTCGGATGGCGATCATGTTACTGTGAACGGCACGGAATTTTACTGGGACAATCTTGCAATAAAGTACTGGAGCGATACGATCATAAGACTTACCGTGACCGCTTCCATGACAGCCGGCTCGAGCGTGGAGGTTAGAGTGACTTCGTGGGGATATCCCAGCACTCCCTACAACAAACTGAACATCGATCCATGGATCACGACACTTGTGCCCTCCACGGAGCTTGTCAGTGGTATTACAAATCTCATTATCACAGGCGGCGGGTTCGGATCGGGCACTGTTCCGATCGCTTATACCGGAGCAAGCGGAAGCGGGCCCGTAAGTAATGGAGGATCAACCATTACTACCACGGTTCCCAAGGGAGGCGCAAGCGGGCCAGTGAGCGGGAACTTGACCGTTACCGTGAACAGCAGGACCAGCGAGACATATGCATATACCATGGCAACACCTGAAATTACAGGGATCACGCCACCTGAGGGCAACATAAGCGATGAGGCAACTATCACTGGAACGAAGTTTGGCACAGTTGACGCGGGCAGCAGAAGTACCGCTTTCAATAATGTCAATCTTGGCGGCATACAGCTTACCGATGCGGAGATAGTCTCATGGGAGACGACACTCATCAAGATAAATGTAACATCAATAGCCACGGCAGGGATGTACGCTGTCACTGTTGAGGCCGGCGGGAACATCAGCAGTGATGCTATAACATACACTGTCACGCCCGAGATAACTCTTGTCACGGGAAGCGACGGATCCTTCTATATCGGGCATACGAATGTTACCATTGAGGGTACGGCATTCGGAGCAGGCATAGGATTATCAACAGCAATGGTTGGAGGAGTAAATATCACTCCTCTGACGTGGGATTCGTCAAAAGTAACAGGGATGCTGCCTGATACATTAACCGCAGGCACTCAGGAAGTGATGGTGACAGTGGAAAGCGGCGGCATTTCCTATCCGGCCAACATCGTCCAGATAGTTTGCAGGCCGTACATAACATTGCTTACCACAACGGAAGGCATAGCCGGAGATGTGGTCACGCTCGAAGGCTTCGGATTCGGCACGACCGGAGAGGTCACGTTCAATGGAACGCCGGCAACAGCCAACTGGATAAGCAGTATGACTGTGGAGGCTGTAGTTCCTTCTGGAGCCACCAACGGTCCTGTTACCATAAAAGTGAACGGGCAGGAAAGCAACGGAAGGCTGTTTACAATTACAGCTGCTGACATAATATTCTGCGCGCCGGCATTGTACCGGGGCGATACCGATACTTATGTCACGGTGGAAGGATTACATACCAACTTTACAGGGACCGTGGTCGCGAACATTAATCCTGCTTCGGGAATAACAGTTGGCACTGTTGACGCGACAGACGCGAATCATGCCACGGTCTTTATCACCACAATAGAAACAAATGCGGCGGTCGGGACAAGGGATATCACGCTCACCTGGGCAGGCGGAATAGCTACCGGAGAAGGCCTGTTCGTCATAAAAGCTCCAACATTGGAATCTATTGTCCCGAACAGCGGCGTTACCGGAGAGGTGATGATCGCTACGATCGAAGGTAAAGGGACGCACTTCAATCCGGGCACGATCCTGACGTTCAGCGCGACAGGGGTTACCGGAGAGGTTTTGAGCGTGATCGGACCCACTACCGCCACCGTTAGAATTTACACATCATCCGATGCTTCAGGCGGAACCAGAAATGTAATAATGACCACCGATCTGGGCGGACCTGTTGGCACGGAAGAAGTCACGGGCCCGGGCATGTTCACCGTTATTGGCCCGTCACACGACACCGAAGGCCCATCAATAGAGGCGGTTTCAGTAAATGGCAGGAGATTTATACCGAGATACAACGATATACTGGTTCCAACGTTCACATTGACAGCCAATGTAATAGATATGCCTATTGTCGGAGGCGTTGGTGTGGATACAATAGAAGTGATCATTGATGAATATTCCTCTGTTGCGTTACATTTATCCCCCGAATATCTTAATTACATTATGACGGTGCAAGTAACCATACCGGAGGAGCTCAGGAACATAACGTCCCATCTCATAACTATAAAGGCAAAAGATAAAGCCGGGAATGAAACGACCTATAGGGGAATGGGCGTTTTGATAAAAGGTGAAGTCCAGATCATAGGCTCTGTTTACAATTTCCCGAATCCTTTCAAGCCGCTGTCGGCCGATCCTCAATCAAATACCACGGTCATCCAGTATACTCTGTCCACCGACTCGCCTGTAATAGTTGTGATCTACGACATATCCGGCCATGAGGTGCAGAGGGTCGTATCACCGGCAGGGGCGAACGGTGGAAGGGCTGGATTGAACTCGGTTTCATGGCATGGAAGGAACCTCTTTGGTGAGGTTGTCGGCAACGGCATGTACATATGCAAGATCATATCAAGGGGCAGGGTAATAGGGACAGGAAAGCTTGTAATTATGGATTAAACCGGTAAACCGACGCGGCCGATCTTGCGGCGTCGTAGACGGCTTTTAGAGGGACACCTTTCCTTTTGGAAATCCTTGCGCAATCCTCGTATTCGGGGGATATGTTCTTTATCGAACTGCCTATCTTGCCTATCTTCACAAGTACCCGGCCGTACCTGGTGCTGACCTTTTTTGTGGTCCTTTCCAGTTTTTCTCTCTTGACCAGGCACGTTCTCACGCCGAGCGTTGTTGTTTCATTGAATATTTCATTGAGGATCTTTTCCTTTTTAGCCGGATCGGATAATACAGTCAGCTCAACGCCCGGCCGCTTCTTCTTCATCCGGACCGGGGTAATATAAGCATCAAGCGCGCCGGATTTTATGAGCGTGCTTATCACATGATCATAAAGCTCAGGGTTCATATTATCGATATTGGTCTTGATCTCCAGTACAAGATCATTACCATAGTTCACCTGAGTTTCGCCGATGAATAATCTAAGGATGTTGGATTCGCGAAAATCATGGGTTCCCGCGCCAAGGCCTGTTCTTTCAAGCTTCAGTTTTGGCATATCAATAAAGCTTTTTGTTATCGACGTTATTATTGCCGCGCCGGTCGGCGTGACAAGCTCGCCTTTAATGTTCTTTTTGTATGTTGCAACGCCTTTTAAAAGTTCAATGGTTGCCGGGGCGGGGTTGGGCAATGTACCGTGCGCGCTTTTGATGGGACCGTAGCCATAGGGGAGGGGGGAACAATACACTTCCCTGATCCCCAGCTTATCCAGTCCGATAGCAGTCCCGACGATATCGATAATGGCGTCAGTGGCTCCGGCTTCGTGAAGGTGAGCCCTTTTTGTTCCATGCGCCTTTGACTCGGCGATATAAAGCCTTTCGAATATCTTCCTGCCCAGCGTTTTAACGCTTTTCTTAAGGGAGCTTCCGTCTATTACATAATAAATATCCCTTATTGTGCGCCTGCCTTCCTTTCCGGCTATATATATATGTAAGTGTTTTGCCCTGAAACCGGCCTTTGACACCTCCGAGAGCTCCAGCGCATATCCCTTTGTTTTCAGCTTTTTCAGCTCTTTTTTAAGATAATTGACGCTCAAGCCGGCGTCGATCAGCGCGGCAAGGACCATGTTGCCCGAGATCCCGGTGGGGCAGTCAAAGTAAGCGATTTTCATAGAAACAGACCGAAGACCCCACATTGAAATGTGGGGAATTCAGAAGTTTTTCTCCCTTCTATTCCCCATAATTTATTATGGGGTATTACCACTTTTGTTAATGACCGATGCCATTACTCCGGCCCCGAAGCCGTTATCGATGTTCACTACTGCAACTCCGGGAGCGCATGAATTGAGCATCGCAAGGAGCGCGGCCAATCCCTTGAAAGATGCGCCGTATCCTATCGATGTCGGCACGGCTATCACCGGGACATCAGTAATTCCGCCGACGACCGACGCCAGGGCTCCTTCCATTCCGGCAACAACAATGATGACCCTGGCATCCTTGAACTTCGCCATATTGCCGAGTAACCGGTGGATCCCCGCGACGCCGACATCATAAAGCTTCTCAATTCGATTGCCCAGGAATTCAGCTGTTACAGCGGCTTCCTCCGCCACCGGCATATCAGCGGTCCCCGCGGTAATGATAAGAACTTTACTTTTGCCTTTTTCACCGTTACCGACAGTGACGATCCTGGCCATCCCGTGATATTCGGCTTTTGAAACAACTGATCTTATCGCTTTAAATGCTTTGACATCAGCCCTGGTAGCCATGATATTGCTATGGTTAGCTGTTAACTTCTTTACGATCTCTTTGATCTGAGGGATCGACTTGCCCTGGCAGTAGATGACTTCGGGGAAGCCTTTTCTCATCGCGCGGTGGCTGTCAAGTTTCGCGAACCCGAGGTCCTCATAAGGCAGGTGCTTAAGCTTGGAATATGCCTCTTCGATCGTGATTTTTTTCGATCTTACGTCTTTAAGTAGTTTTTTGATCTTTTCCGTGTCCATAGAGCTCCTCTAATCTTTTCTTTATCTTTGCCTCAAATCCTCTGTCGGTGGGCTCGTAATAGCTTTTCTTCTTTGGTATATAATCCTGTTTGACAAATCCGCCCTCGTGATCGTGCGCGTACTTGTAGCCTATCCCGTGCCCGAGCTTTTCAGCGCCTTTATATCCGGTGCCCTTCAGGTGGTCCGGCACTTTCATTGTTTCCTCAGCCTTTATGTCAGACAAAGCTTTCTCGATACCCATATATGCCGCGTTGCTTTTTGGAGCGGCGGCCACATAGACAGTGGCCTGGGCAAGCGGAATGCGCGCTTCCGGCATCCCCACGAATTCAGCCACCTGCATGGCAGAGTTGGCCACGACCAGAGCAAGAGGATCGGCATTGCCCACATCTTCGGCCGCGCAGATAACTATGCGCCTGGCAATGAACCTCGGGTCTTCTCCCGCGTATATCATTTTGGCCAGGTAGTAGAGCGCGGCATCGGGATCGGAGCCTCTCATGCTTTTTATGAAAGCCGATATCGTGTCATAGTGGGCATCACCCGCCTTGTCGTAAACCACGGCCTTTTTCTGGATGGATTCTTCCGCCACCTTTTTGTCGAACTTGATAATACCTTTTTTGTTCGGCTTTGTGGTAAGAACCCCGATCTCGATGGAATTGAGCGCTTTTCTGGCGTCGCCGTCAGAGACCTTTGCCAGATGTTCAAGTGCTTCTTCATCGATATCAACATTGAAGTTGCCAAGGCCTCTTTCTTTGTCAGAAAGCGCTCGCTTCATAATTGTTTTGATATTATCGGATGTTAAAGGTTTAAGCTCGAATATCTGCGACCTTGAAACAAGCGCGGAATTCACGTAAAAGAAAGGATTTTCCACCGTTGAGCCGATCAGCGTTATGGAGCCGTCTTCCACATGCGGCAGAAGCACGTCCTGCTGGAGCTTGTTGAACCTGTGGATCTCATCAAGGAAAAGCGTGGTCTTTTTGCCGATCACCTTCTTGAGTTCTTTTGCCTCGGCTATCGCGCGCTTCAGGTCCTCAACCCTTGCGACGGTCGCGTTAAGAGATTTGAATTCCGCCTTTGTCGTGTTCGCGACCACCTTGGCAAGCGCGGTCTTTCCTGTTCCCGGAGGGCCGTAGAGAATGAGAGATGATATCCTGTCCGCTTCTATGGCGCGCCGCAGCAGTTTTCCCTCGCCGATCATGTGTTCCTGGCCCACAAATTCATCAAGAGACCTCGGGCTCATCCTGTAGGCTAGGGGAGCGGTTGAGTCAAGCTCATGCGGTCCTGCCTCGCCGGCAGGCAGGTCGGGAGATTCAAAGAGTTTCATAGAGGGATATTATAACATAAAGCGGACAGCCCTGCCTTGCCGGCAGGCAGGCACAAGGGCTGTCCCTACATTGTGGTTTGGATAATAGCCGTGTAGGGAAAGGGCTTGTCCCTTTCCGTGACTTCCTATTTCTTCCTGATCAGCGCCATTAAATTGGGTATGCCGATCGTGTCGATCGAGATCAGCAAGCAGAGTATCACCCAATCAAACCTGGTATCAACCAATCCGGAAAGCCTGAGTATGATGAATATGATCGAGGCCATTTTCTAACCCCCCTTCATTTCTTTGCTGTGGTCCACCACCAGTAAACCAGTGCAGCGACTATGATAACGATGAGAATCCATCCCCATGTTGACATAAACTCGCCTCCTTATTAACCTTGTCTGAATTATATCACCCAATCACTTCAGGGCAAGTAATTTCATGAGTTTTTCATAAGGCAGCGTGTTAAGCACGTTCTTGGCTTCCAGCCAGCCGCGCTTAGCCGTAAGTATGCCGTATTTCATGAGCTCAAGCTGCGAGCTCGCGTGCGAATCGGTGGTTATGACTATCAGTATGCCCATCTCCTTTGCCTTGCGGCAGTGGATATCGTCCAGGTCAAGTCTTATCGGATTCGCGTTGAGCTCGATAAATGTGCCCGTGTCCTTTGCGGCCTTAAGCACTTCATTAAGGTCAACTTCGTAGGCATCACGCTGGCCTATCAGCCGGCCTGTGGGATGAGAAAGCACGCGGACATATTTGTTCTTCATGGCAGTTATTATCCTCTTTGTCATTTCCGTCCGGCTCATCTTGAAATTTGAATGTACCGATGCGAAAACAATGTCGATCTCCTTAAGCACGCTGTCCGGGTAATCGAGCCTGCCGTCAGGCAGTATGTCCACTTCCATTCCGCGGATCAATTTTATACCGCTCACTTTTTTGTTCGCCGCGTCTATCTTCTTGAGATGGGCAAGCGCTTCCTTTTCGGTCAGGCCGCCAGCGACCCTGGTTGATTTGGTATGATCAGTAATTGCTATGTATTCGTAACCAAGCTTTTTTGCGGCTGCAGCCATCTCTTCAATTGTGTTGCTGCCATCCGTGGCTTTCGTGTGCATGTGTAAGTCGCCTTTGATATCTTTTAGCTCGATCAAGTGTGGAAGCTTATCAGCCTTCGCTGCCTCTATTTCCCCCTGTGCTTCTCTTATCTCGGGAGGAATGTATTTAAGCCCCATGATCCTGAAGATGTCATTTTCATCTTCTCCGCCAAGCTTCTTACTGCCCTTGTATATGCCGTATTCATTTATCTTTAATCCTTTTTTGACGGCCATTTCCCTGATCTGGATATTGTGAGCCTTGGAGCCGGTGAAATAATAAACCGCAGCGCCAAAGCTCGAGGGATCCACCACCCGCACATCAGCCTGCATGCCGTTCTTAAGCATCACTGATGTTTTTGTCCCGCCCTTTGCGATGACCTTCACCACCTGCGGAAGATGAACAAAAGCATCCATCACCTTTTCCGGCTTTTTGGATGTTATCAGGATGTCGATGTCGCCGATGGTTTCCTTGGCCCTTCGAAGACTTCCGCAGGGGAGGATCTTGTCGACTTCTTTCAGCTTTGACAGTTTTTCAACTATCGCTTCCGCATAGGGGAGTGCGGTCCCGATCGAAAATCTGCCGATGCTTTTCTTTTTCAGCTCTATGCCGGCGAGGATATTGGCTATCTTCTTCGCCCTGATCCCTGGCAGTTTCTCAAGGGTTCCATCATGAGCTGCTTTTTCAAGCTTTTCGATGGTATCGATCTTCAGCTTTTTATGGAGCAGGATGGCGGTTTTTGGCCCTATTCCGGGCACAGCAACTATTTCGAGCAGACTCTTAGGGAATTTTTTGAGGAGGTCTTCACGGGTTTTCAGTTTTCCCGTCCTGATCAATTCCTCGATATGTTCGGCTATGCTTTTCCCGATGCCGGGGACGTCCTCCAATGCCTTGATGCCGCCCTGTTTATAGATCGACTCTATGTTCTCAGAAAGGTTCTCGATATTTGACGCGGCTTTCTGGTACGCGCGGATGCGGAATGTATTCTCCTCTGCCAGCTCAAGGAGCTCGGCAACCTCGAAAAATATCTTCGCAAAATCCTGATTTTCCATAAGCGAGCATTATGTAGGGACAGCCTTTATGGCTGTCCGAAAATCGGACAGGGACAAGCCCTGTCCCTACATCTCCTTTACCAAAACCTTTGCTAACGCTTCACCGAATGCTTTTGCTGACCTCGGGCCGTCCGCGGTCACGATATTTCCGTCGACGGTCACTCCGGCTCCTGTATAGATCGCTCCTCCGGCCTTTACCATGTCGGCAACCCCGGAAAAACTTGTGGCTTTCTTGCCTTTCAGGACCCCCGCATTAGCTATTGTTCCAACAGCGGCACAGATAGCGCCAAGCACTTTACCAGGTTTTGTCCCATACTTTGCCAGTTCATGGGCTTTAGCATCACCATGGTACTGATAAGAACCCGCTCCGCCGATGAAAACGATCGCATCGTAATCCGAGGCCTTCAGATCCTTAAAAAGGATATCAGCTTTAACTGACGCTCCTTCGGCACCTTTGGCAACGGATGCGGTGCAAGTTGTTATCACTTTATATCCCGCGGCTTCAAGAACTTTCTTCGGCTCAAAATATTCCGGGTCCCTGAAAGGATCCTCAGCAAGCACCATCAATACTTTTTTTGGCATGACTATCTTCCCTATTCCCCCAGGTCCGTCTTTACTTCAAAAAGCCTCATGATGTCCCTTTGCGAGATTATCCCCAGAAGCTTGCTGTCCGTGGTCACAAGAAGCCTTCCAACGCCGTTGCTCGCCATCTGCGTTAGCGCCTCGAACACATCAGTATAAGGGGTCACAAGAAGTTCCCCTACGATAGGCATCATTGCCTGGCTTACCTTGGTCGTGCCCCATAAGTCGCGCGGCACATCCTTTACCGCGTGGATCGTTATCAATCCCCTTATGTCTCCTTCGCTGGATATCACGGGGAAGGATGTGAACCTGAGCTTGAAAAAATAATCATCCACAAGGGAAGCAAGCGTAAGATCTTCCGGAACGGTCACCACATTGCGCGACATTATGTTCTGCACGCTTACACCGGTGAGCGACCTTTTCATCACCACCTGCTGGTAGCTGGTGGAAGCCGCTTCCTGAAGGAAGAACCCGATGAAGATGAGCCACATCCCTGATAGGATCGCTCCGTAGAAAAAGTAGAAAAATCCCATGCCCATCAATAAATACGCGAATAATTTTCCAAGCGTGCTGGCGATCTGTGTCGCCCTTTTGATATCACCGAATATGCTCCAGAGAGCCGCCCGCAGTATCCTTCCGCCGTCGAGAGGGAATCCCGGTATAAGATTGAATATCCCGACTATGAGATTGATCATCGAGAGGTAGTCGGTAATTACAATAATAGCCATCGGGAGCCTGAGATTATAAAAAAGCTGCGTGAGGACGAAGAAAATAAAGGAAAGCCCAAAGCTGCAGAGCGGGCCGGCAACTGCCATCTTAAATTCTACTCCAGGGGTTTGGGGTTCCTTGGACATGTGGGCAACACCGCCAAAGACAAAAAGCGTTATACCCCTTATCGGAAGATTGTTTTTTATTGCCACGTAACTGTGCGAAAGCTCGTGAGCAAGCAGCGTGATGAACAAGAGTACCGCCGCTATTATGCTGATGGCCCAGTACACGATATTCGGGGCATGGGGAAGGGCGATCGGGAAATATCCCCTTGCCAGAGTCCACGTAACAAGGAAAAAAACGATGAACCAGGTATAGTTTATCTCGATCGGTATCCCGAGTATTGTGATCAAATGAATGGACCTGTTCATGTGAGCTTCCTTACATATCTCTGGGCTGAATACGCGTCAATAATGTTCATTATCCATATTATCGGATAAAGGATCACGGATACGGCAAAGACCATAAGGAACAGGTACGCGTTAAGCAAAAGAGTGCCGATGATGATTATCGGGATCCCGAGGTAGAACCAGAGCATAATTTTTAATCCCTTTTTCCCGTCGCCTTTTATTGTCTGACCCAGCCCGGCAACGAGAGCCGAAAGGACCGCCGGGACATAGTATTTTTTCCGCTTCGTTGCCACGGATAAATTATATCACCTGGAGAGGCTGTTTTCTATGGACTGCCTCCAGTCGCTGCATAGCACTATCGTGAAATCCGACTGCATGTCCCCCGTGCTGGAGATAATGACGTCCTTTATGCCCAGGATGCTGCCGAGCTTTTTGGCTCCCGCCTCATCGCCCTTCTGCGCGATGATCTGGGTCCTTGTAATGCCGGGTTTCTTAGAAGTGGACACATTGAGTATGGCGTATTCTTTTTTGTAGAGCAATTTCATCATCTGGCGTATGCTTTCAAAGTCCCCGGCATTGTCGATTATCGTCACTGCTGAGGAGGGAATATGCCTTGCTTCAAGCTTGGCAAGGAACTTCCTTGAGAAATATTTTTTGAC
>Ga0315284_10002464_pt1 | contig 26481 bp, 24 predicted proteins | sample YL17G09_16_MG_FD_203696 | JGI IMG/M metagenome (GOLD analysis project Ga0315284, IMG submission 203696) | Sediment microbial communities from Yellowstone Lake, YNP, Wyoming, USA - YL17G09_16 | ecosystem: Environmental > Aquatic > Freshwater > Lake > Sediment | place: USA: Wyoming | collected...
TAATCTGGCATCATGGAGAAAGAACATTCCCGAATACATTAACTACTACAATACCGAACGACCGCACCTGGGACTTAATATGCAATCACCGCTTCAGGTGTTGCGAAGGTATTGAGCTAAAAACAGATTGAAGGCTTTATTTGATATTGGCAAGGGCTTATTTTTGTGATAAGATAGATATATAATTATCAATTTTCAATTTATGCCAGGCAGTGAAAACTCGACTGTTTATTCTTTACTGCTCGGCGTAAAATCATTTTAACAAACTCGGTGATTTATTGAACCTCAAACTTTTTTGAGCATGAATAATTTGTCGAGTTTCTACTGCCTGGTATGGTCATTACTTGGTACGGACAATCATGTTTCAAGGTTCAAAGCGGCGAGACCGTCATATTTGCCGACCCTTTCAATAAAGAAATCGGCCTGACACCGCCGCGCGGACAGGCCCATATTGTGACGGTTTCACATCAGCATTTTGACCACAACAATATTGAATCTTTGAGTGGCGAACCCTTGATTATTAATGGGCCGGGCGAGTATGAAGCAAAAGGAGTTAATATTCAGGGCATTCTTTCGTATCATGACGACAAAGAAGGTAAAGACAGAGGGACTAACACTATTTATCTAATTGAAGTGGAAGGCATAAAAATCTGCCACTTGGGCGATTTGGGGCAAAAAAAATTAACCGACGAGCAAGTGGAAGAAATCGATGAAGTGGACATATTAATGATACCGGTGGGCGGCGTCTACACGATTGACGGGGAACAAGCGGTCGAAATTATCAATCAAATTGAGCCCAGGATTGTGATTCCCATGCATTATAAAATTCCGGGCCTCAATGTTAAGCTGGAAAATGTTGAAGTATTTTTAAAAGAAATGGGTGTCGGCAAAAAAGTGCCGCAAGATAAATTAACAGTTAAAAAGAAGGACTTGCCGGAAGAGGAAACCGAGGTCGTGGTAATGAAAATATAGATTTTCTTGTTACTTTTCTGGCAGCAGAAAAGTAACCAAAAGACTGCGCGCAGGGCGTAAAAATTTGAGAAAATCGGATTCGTCTCGCTAAAATCGCTATCCACAACGCCCCGACCTGACGGTCGGGGCCCCACCACAGCACGCGATTTTCAAACGCTCGGCTCATCTCGATTTTCTAACTAATTTTTCGCCAATGCGCGAAAAATAAAATTTTAAACATGGCTTTTTTAGATTTTATTGAAAAGCTGCAAAAAAAGCCCCGCTATGTCAGAATCCAGATTATGTGGGCAGTGGTTATTGTCTGCATGGTCTTTATTTTAATTGGATGGCTGTGGTCTTTGGGCAATACCATGAATTTAGCCACCACTCAGTCGCAGGAGCAAAAAAGTGTAATGGAAAATTTGAAAGATATTCCTTCGCTTTGGCAGAGCTTAAGCGCTGGCGTCGGTAATGTTTTTAGTTCATTGAATGATGCTATAAATAATTCGCAACCTTCGCCGTCATCTACGCCATCATCTACGCCGTCAGCCACGCCTGCAGAGTTGCCAAATGAAGTTTTACCAACAGAATAAAAATTTTTATTCGTAATTAGTAGGATTATGCCAGGTAGTAGAAATTCGATTAGGTATTATCGACCAGCGAACCAGTTTGCTTTAATACCTAAAAGATTTGCTATTATGTGGCAAACTTAAAATTAAATTTTAAACTATCGAATTTTCACTACCTGGTATGGAAATAGGCAATGTAAAACCACAAGAGATTACCAAAGAAATGCAGGATTCGTATTTGGATTACGCCATGTCCGTCATTGTCGGCCGCGCCCTGCCCGACGTTAGAGACGGATTAAAACCGGTTCATCGGAGAATTTTGTATGCCATGTGGGATATGGGATTACGTTCAAGCTCAAAATTAAGAAAGTCCGCATTGGTTGTCGGAGAAGTATTGGGCAAATACCACCCGCACGGCGATACTGCCGTGTATGATTCTATGGTTCGCTTGGCGCAGGATTTTTCCATGCGCTACCCCTTAATCCAAGGCCAGGGTAACTTCGGCTCGCTTGACGGCGACGGAGCGGCGGCCATGCGCTATACCGAGTGTCGCCTAACGGTACAGGCCGAAGAAATGCTTCAAGATATCGATAAAGAAACGGTCAGCTGGGTTGACAATTACGATGGCACACGAAAAGAGCCGACGGTTATGCCAGCCAAGCTCCCTCAGCTTTTGCTGAATGGTTCGGTTGGGATTGCTGTCGGTATGGCGACTAACATTCCACCTCACAATTTATCAGAGCTGGTTGACGGAATAATTTTTCTTATAGAGAATCCAAAATCAACCACCGAAGATTTGATGAAATTTATTAAAGGGCCGGATTTTCCGACCGGCGGCGCAATTTATGACCGCCAAGCCATTGTGCAGGCTTATTCCACCGGTAAAGGAGCCATTATCAACCGTGCCACCTGCGATATCATCGAAGATAAAAAAGGTGCCAGACAAATTATCGTTGCAGAAATTCCTTATCAGGTTAATAAGGCCACGTTGCTTGAAACGATTGCCGAGCTGATCAAGGATAAAAAAATGGAGGGTATTAGGGATGTTCGAGATGAATCCAACAAGGACGGCGTTAGAATTGTGATTGACCTAAAAACTGATTCCTACCCGCAAAAAGTTCTCAATCGGCTATATAAATTAACGGATCTGCAAAAAACTTTTCATTTGAATATGCTGGCCTTGGTTGAGGGGTTGCAACCGCAGGTGCTCTCGCTCAAAGGGGTGCTTGAGCAATATGTTGAGCATCGCTACCACGTTATCACGCGCCGCACCCAATTTGATTTGGCGCGAGCCAAAGAGCGGGCGCATATCCTGGAGGGTTTGAAAAAGGCGCTGGACCACATTGACGCGGTTATCTCCACTATAAAAAAATCCGCCGACCGAGATGCGGCGCACCGGGCCTTGTGCCAGAAATTTAAATTTTCGGAAGCACAATCCAGCGCGATTTTGGAAATGAAATTGCAAACATTGGCGGGCTTGGAGCGCCAAAAAATTGATGATGAACTGAAAGAAAAAATAAAGTTAATCGCCGAATGGGAGACACTGCTGAAATCACCAAAGAAAATTCTGGAAGTAATTAAAAGGGAGCTGGGCTATCTTAAAGAAAAATTTGGCGATGAGCGGCGCACCAAAGTTTTTGCTTCGCCCGTGGGCGAATTTAAAGAAGAAGACTTAGTGGCCGAAGAGGATTGTATCATCGCGCTGACGCGGGGCGGCTATATTAAACGCATGAACCCTAAAAACTATCGGGCCCAAAACAGGGGCGGCAAGGGGGTTTCGGGCATCACCACTCGCGAAGAAGATGCGGTTAAATATTTGGAATGCGTCAACACTCATGATAATTTGCTTTTCTTTACCAGCACGGGTCGAGTTTTCCAAACAAAAGCATACGAAATTCCCGAGGCCAGCCGAGTGGCGCGGGGTCAGGCGATTGTCAATTTTTTGCAGTTGGGAGGGAAAGAAGAAGTTAATGCGTTGGTGGCGCTAAAAGAAAACCCAAAGAGCCGAAAGAAAAATGGCAAAGTCGCCAATGAGACCGACGGTGGGGAAAACTTTTTAGTCATGATGACAAAAAATGGTATAATTAAAAAAAGTCCCATTGAAGATTTCGTTAATGTTCGGCGCTCCGGTTTGATTGCGATAAAGCTGGCCAAAGACGATGAGTTGCGGTGGGTTAAAACTACCTCGGGGGCGGATGAAATAATTTTAGTCACTCTTTTGGGGCAGAGTATCCATTTTAAAGAAAAAGATGCCAGACCCATGGGTCGTGCCGCGGCCGGTGTGCGGGGAATAAAAGTGAAGAAAAATGACGAAGTGATTGCAATGGAAATCATTAAAGCAAAAGAAGATGTTAAAAAAGAATTGCTGGTCGTGATGGAAAATGGCTACGGGAAAAAGACCAGCTTAAAGCAGTTCAAAGTTCAGCGCCGCGGGGGATCGGGTGTCAAGGCGGGTCAGGTAACCCAAAAAACCGGTCGAGTTGTGGGGGCAAAAATTATTGACCCGAGCGAAGAAGACTTAATCGTTATTTCCCAGCAAGGACAGGTTATCAGAACGGCGTTAGGTTCGATTTCGCTGCTGGGGCGAGCAACTCAGGGAGTTAGGATTATGAAACTTGAACCAGGGGATAAAGTTGCATCTATGGTTTGTCTTTAATCCATATAAATAAGCATCTAATCATAAGCTTATGGAAAGCGAACTACCAAAAGGAACGGGCGGTTTCCTGCATCCGCAAAATGTTTTGTCGCAGCTGGGAATTAAAGAGGGCATGAATGTGGCTGATTTTGGCTGCGGTCACGGCTATTTTACCATTCCCGTGGCAAAAATGATCGGCAAGGACGGCAAAGTTTATGCGCTGGATGTTTTGTCAGAGGCACTGGAAGCCGTAAGGTCTCGCGCGCAAATGGAAAATATCCTGAACATTGAAACGTTACGTGGGGACCTGGAAGTTAAGGGCGGCTCTAAACTGGCTGATGATTGCGTGGATTTAGTTTTAATCCACAATGTCTTATTTCAGTCTCAAAAAAAATCGGATATAATGAAAGAAGCAAAAAGGGTTCTAAAACAGGGCGGGATGCTTGAGTTAACTGATTGGTTGCCCCAAAAAGGAACTATCGGCCCGCAGGAAGGTTGGCGAATTTCCGCTGATGATGCCAAAAAAATAGCGGAAGAGCAAGGTTTCGCGTTTGAACGCACTTTTGATGCCGGGGAATATCACTATGGTTTGATTTTTCTTAAACCCTGAATTTTAAAAAAGCGATTAAAAGCCAGATGAAAAAGACCAACAAAAAAACAATCTTATTGTCAGCATTAATTATTCCTGTCTTTTTTTCAAGCATTTTTGCACAAATGTGTCCTTCTTCTTCGCAGCAGCAGGCGGTTACCCTGGAATTTTGGGGAGTTTTCGATGATTCTAATTTCATCAAATCCTTTATCGGGCAATTTCGTAAGCAATATTCTTATTTTACCATCAACTATCACGAAAAAGACGTCAATACCTATGAGAAAGATTTAATTGACGCTTTGGCAGCCGGCCGGGGCCCGGACATATTTTTTGTTCACAATACCTGGCTGCCAAAGCATATTGATAAACTGGCCGCCGCGCCTGAAACAATGATAACGCCAAAAAAAGTTAATGATAATTTTGTCGATGTTGTCGGGCAGGATTTCATAGATAATAATAAAGTTTACGCGCTGCCTCTGTTTGTCGACAGCCTGGCTTTATTTTATAACAAAGACTTGCTAAACTCCGCCGGTATTGCCAGCCCTCCGATTAGCTGGGCACAATTTAACACGGCCGTGGAAAAATTAACGCAGCGTGATTCTAAAAACAACATTTTGCGTGCGGGGGCGGCACTGGGAACGTCCCAAAACGTTAACCGTTCAACCGATATTTTGGCGATGCTGATGATGCAAAGCGGAGCGAAAATGATAACAGATGATAAAAACAGCGCAGCCTTTGGTCAATCGAGTACTTCGGCAAATGGCCAGTCTTTCACTCCTGGCGAGCAGGCGCTGACTTTTTACACTAATTTTGCCAATCCTATAAAAAAGGTTTATACCTGGAATCAATACCAGCATTATTCTATTGACGCTTTCATTGAGGGCAACGCCGCAATGATGATTAATTACTCTTATCAAATACCGGTGATCAAGGCACGCTCACCTCATCTAAATTTTGGCGTAGTGGCCATTCCGCAAATCAGCAGCGCCAACCCTTCGGTCAGCTTCGCCAATTATTGGGGTTTAGCCGTTTCAAAAACCGCGGGCACGAAAGCGCCCTACGCCTGGAAATTCATTGACTGGTTCAGCAGTGACCAGGAAAATCTGAAAAATTATTTGCAAACAACCCAAAGGCCCACAGCCCGGCGCGATTTGATTGATTGGCAAAAAAATGACGAATATCTGGGCGTTTTTGCCCAACAGTCGCTCATTGCCAAATCATGGTGGGAAGTTGATAACCTGGCGATAGAAACAATTTTTGCCCAGATGATAGATGCGGTGACAATTAAGCATCAGGCGCCGATTAACGCTCTGCAGACCGCCAGTCAGCAGATTACGGTTTTGATGCAAAAAAAGAAGCAGTTACAATAACTAATTTAAGCCGATGAAACGCGAAATTAAACGCTATTTTCAAACTATTGCCTTTTTGTTTTTATTGTTTTCATTCCCGGCAAGCGGGGTAGCGGCTTTAGTGCCTATCTGCGCTGGCGCTGGCTGTACCATCTGCCATCTACTGCAGCTTATTAGCAATATTGCTAACTTTTTGGTGTATAATGTGATGCCGCCCCTGGCTGGACTGCTTTTTCTGATTGGTGGTATAATGATGGTAGCGGCTGCCGGCTCGGAGGAGCGTTACAAAAAAGGCAGAAAAATTGTCATTGATACTGCGATTGGCGCCGTTATAGTTTTAGTTTCCTGGCTCATCGTCAATGCTTTAATTACCACCATCGGCAGTGCCGCCAATATTCCGGGATTTAGTGTGCAGAACTGGTGGCATCCGACGTGTCCATAGTAATTTAAATACTTGAATCTACCCTCTGGCAAAAAAATATTAGTTTTAACCCTGTTGGTCGCGGGAGGGATTTTGTTTTGGGGTTTAGCGAGCCAAGCGCAGGCAATAACCTGTGAATGTGGCTGTCTAGGAGGCTCGCAGACTATAATTGACGATCCTGTAAATGACGCTTGTGCATCCACTGGGTATAGTATGTGTCAGACCGCCTGTGGCACTTTCGGACTTTCATATAGTTTACAAATCTGTCAAGGCTGCACATTTTCAGAATGTCAACCTGACATGTTTGGTGGTAGCTGGCAATGCATTGTTACACCAACACCAAGTAGCGGTGCTTGCGTTTATAATTCCGACTGTAATATTGGCGTTGGCGAACAATGTATTAGTGGCACTTGCCAAGTTACAACTGGTGGCACAGCATGCCAATATAATGGAGACTGTAATATTGGCGTTGGCGAACAATGTATTAGTGGCACTTGCCAAGTTACAACTGGTGGCACAGCATGCCAATATAATGGAGACTGTAATATTGGCGTTGGAGAGCTATGTATTAACGGAGTTTGCCAAGATGTAACTGGTAGCGGCGGAGCTACTACTAATTGTTATACTGACTGTATTAACAGCGGGAACACTCCGTCTGAATGTAACGGTGCTTGTGGAGGCAGTACTGGTGGCGGCACTGCCCCACCAACCGGTGGTGGTGGTACAACGACCCAGCCACCAACCGGTGGTGGTGGCACTGGAGTCGGCGGACCGATGGGCAACGCCACCCTGCCAAATTTTATCGGCCATACCAGTATCAGCGCCCTAATTGCCGCCATTGCCAATTTCCTCATTAAATATATCGCCATGCCCCTTGCCATATTAATGATAATTTATTCCGGCCTTCTTTTTGTTACTGCCGGGGGTAATGAGGAAAAGATCAAGAAAGCCAAGAAAAATTTAAGCTGGACTCTTTTGGGCGTATTAATAATTTTGTCGGCTAATGTTTTGATCACTTATATTCAGAGCCTGCTGGGCGGCACGGGCGGAGCACAGGTGCAAACATTTTTTAACAGCCTTAAGCCGTTGTTGAATCAGATTATTCTTGCAGGTTTTGCTCTGGCCACGGTCTATTTTATCTGGGGTATAGTTATGTTTATGCGCGCGACCGGCTCGGGCGACGAGCAGGGGATAGCAACCGGCAAAAAGCATATGATTTGGGGAATTATCGGCATGGCCATAATGGGTGCGGCTCCCGGCATTGTTAATTTAATAGCAAGTATTATTCCATAAATAATAAAAAATAATTTATTAAATGAAAGGAGGTGATTAGAATGCAGTCTTTTAAAAGAATTGGTGCAGTGGTCCTGGGTTTGTCATTGCCTTTGTTAGCTGCGGCACAGGGCGGTTTAACTAACGTGGTCAACGTAGTAACTACGATTAAAACGATTTTAAATGCTGTCATCTTGGTAATGTTCGCTTTGCTGATAATTTATTTTATTTGGGGCGTCATTCAGTATGTTTCAGCCGGCGGTGACGAAGAAAAATTGAAAACCGGCAAACAGCATATGCTTTGGGGAATTATCGGCATTGCCATAGTCGGCGCCATCTTTGGTATCACGAACTGGCTTTATGGCGTTTTTGGGGTAAATACAGCAGGTAATTATGCTATACCGTCATTCTAAAACATTAATAAATTAATGCTCTTAAGAGTATTAATGGAAAAAGCCCCTTTCTTTTTGAGTTGGGGGCTTTTTGGTTTACTTTTGGAGAAATTTTAAAAAATATAAAAAAAGAGCCGGAGGCAAGTTTTTTTGCTTAACCTCCGGCTAAAAGTTTATGTTACATCTTTCATCGGTGTAATTTTCTTTTCGAATTCTCTAAAGTCCATCTCGAAAGGAGCTTCTGGTGTTTCTAACTTATACTCAAGATACAGAGAAATTTTGTTCGGCTCATCGTTAATTTTGCTACCCGTCCTGGCACCCTGAGGCCAATTTTCAGTGTGTTTTTTACCAGACGAATCTTCTATCACCCAACGCACCCATTGGGGCACAGGGTATTTAGAGTCAATAGAAACCTCAACCCCTTTTTTATAAGATAGGATAATTTTATCCTTCGTCGGTATCCGTTTGATAGAGGCATCTGAAGATGAAGCTGGTGCCTTTGTTGATGGTGTCATTGCGGGTTTTTCTTTGGTTGGAACCAGATTGTATGTGATAACTTTTATTCTTAGTCGTTGTCCATCTGGACCTTTAAAACGGAGCCCACCCTGAAACCTTGGGTCATCAGGATACCAAGTATAGGTATCGCCGAGGAATCCATCGGCCTCTCGACGAAACTCTGCTTTGGGGCCAAAGAATTCAAATTTTGCGTCTGCCGGAAGATATACTGGCGGATCTGACCACTGGTCTTGGTTTAGAGTGACGTGAATCATTCGTTCCGCGCTTTCTCGTATCATCTTCATGGGAACTTCAGTTTTTGGAATTTGAGCTTCGATGGCTGCCTTTCTTATTCTTTCTTCTTCCTCTCTCTTTTCTTTTTCTGCATACCATTTTAATATCTCAAATATCCCACCACCTATGGCAACAAAAAGGACGATTACTACCAACAATTTCCAAGCCCACCTAGGTGCCTTGTTGGGTGTGCCAGTTTTTGTTTCGCTCATTTAGCACCTCCTTTTGGAATTATCTTTGAGATTATCTGAGGCGCAATTTTTTCAATCATCTCTCTGGTCTCCTGAGAGATATTCCATTTACTTTCCTTAATCTCTTTGTTCACCTTACCGGTTTCGGTTTGCATGATTTCCAGGGCCTGCTCGTTTGAAAACCCCAATTTTTTTAGTTCCTCAATTCTTTCTCGGACGCTCTGAATTTTTACTTTATCGCCTTCTAGTTCTCGCAATTCGTTGGCTTTCCTTTCTGCTGATTCAGCCAGCTTTCCTTTCGGTTTTATTTCATCAATATTCAGGCGATCAAGTCTAACTCCTAACTGCGGAATATCTTGTTCGCCGTTCCCTTGCCTGATTTTAAGAATAATGTCTCTTCTTATTCTTATCGATTCTTTAAGTTTTTCAAGTTCCCTCTTTTCTCCCTTATAATGCTTCTCAATTATTTCCTCTAGACCACTCCAATTTTTTTTGTACTTATCCTCTTCATTTTTGTTGGGGGTTTTTTGAGGTGTGGCATAGAATTTAAGCAGGGTTGAAGTTCGAACGTTCGGAGGAGCATCAATTGTTGGCTTCAGCCCTTCGCCAATAATTGCTTTTACCAATACACTGATTGCCTCTTCTCGGGCTGACATCGCGTCTTCCCAGTCGGTAGGTCCTTCATCCGGTGATATTGCCCATTCTCTTAGGCGTTCTCGGACAATATCATTAAGAATTTCCCTCACGCCTTCCTTGCCTCCGGCATTGAGATATTCGATAAGATGATCTTTCAATGGCGTAATGGTAATGCTGATTGGAATTTCCAACTCAACAAAATCGGGTGTTCTTACTATTTGAGCCGGAAAATCCAGGTTTTGCTTGGTCACATTGACCAAGACAAATCCATACCAGCTTGGGTAAAGAGGGAAAAAATGCCAGCCTTCTTTTATGGTTGTAAGTTTCCTTTCCCCAAAGAGGGTTAAAACTCCTAAATGCGGTGGCTCGGCGGGAATTTCCCTTAGTCCTTGGAGAATAAATCCTCCAACAAGAAATAGGACTATGCTCAAGGTAAATAGGATATTTAACCCTTGCGTCAGAAGAAATAACGGAAGCACTACCGCGAGCAATGCATTAATAAAGAATATCGCTAATCCTCTCATTTTCTTTCTCCTCTCTTTTTTTATTTGTCTTTTTAAAGGACATTTTGATATTTTTTGCCTTGTTTGAAGCAAAAACACTGATACTATATTATATCAGATTAAATAAAAAAGTCAATAGTGATAGACAACATGCGCACCATTAATTTAAAGTACTCAAGTATTGAAAATTGAATTATTTTTGTAGAAAAAATTGTTTTTAAAAAAAGAGCCGGATGATGGATTATTTTCATCATCCGGCGCAAAGAACAAAATTAAGATCTTGTGACGGTGATGGCAACCGTCGTCGGTTGTTCACCACCCCTGAGCCAAACCGGAATTTTAGCGTGGGTCCGTTAAGGAAAATTTTTTTCTTTCCCCTTTTTTGCAAGCATGCTTTTTGGAGAGAATTTTATGTACACATCCCCCTTTCCAGTATATGCGCCTGTTTCAAATTTCTCCGGAGAAATATATTCAAGAACAAGAAAAACTCTCTTTATTTCTCCTCGGTTTAAACTTATGTAGATACCATCATTTTCTCTTATCGCCCCAATGTGCCATATGGGCTGATATTTTGTTCCTCTTGAATCCAAAATGTGGCCACCTGCAATATTTACCCGTTCTCTGCTTCTCACTCCCTTAAAACAAATTCCTACAATAGTATATGAAGGGGGGAGAAAAATTATCTTTTCAGCGAACAGATTAAACTCATGCACCCAATCGCTCCATCCAAGAAATCCGGTACTTCCCCGACTTTGTATTTCGCTTTCTAGCTCAAAGGCGTTTTCTTTTGTTTCAAAATACCAATCTAAGTCGATTTTTCCTTGCTTAATAAGATTAATAATCTTCGTTTGATCATAATCTAATTCATTATAATCAAACATTGTCTGTTTCATTCGTATTATCTTTGGTATCACATCTGGAGCCATCGGTTTGAGTCGTTTTTGGGTCATCGGATCAAATCCGGGAAGCGGAAATAATTTAATTTTGCCATCCGGCCTTTCGGAATACCACACAATCGGTTCGCCCGTAAGCATATCAAAATATTTTCCGGCTCTTACTTCGGGAATATTTTCCAATTTGCCGGTTTTCTGCCAGAGATAATACTCTTTGTAAATCTCCGGCGTTATGGCTTTGAAGCGATCACCGATTACAGGATCATAGTCTCCCTTGGAAGAAAACTTAAATCCTTCAAGAGTTTTAATGTAGTATTTGATTGGTTGGCCGGTGGTGCGGTCAAAAAACACGTTAGCCGTGCCGTAATACAAACCCAGAAAACAAACCGCCGTGACTGCCGAAGCAAGAAGAAACATCTCTTTTTTCCTTCTGCCAAAAAGCAGGAAGGAAATTATCCAGGGGAGCGCCAGCAGCGTGATAACCGCGGCAAAAACAGCGATTACTCGAGCCAGCATTACGTCCATTCCAAAGGTGGTGTATATTTTTTCCAGGAAGAAAGAGTAAAGCCCATACACAAACAAGGCCTTCATCAGGGTTAAAAAAATAATCAGCCCCAAGATGATAGCCAAAAAAACAAAGGCATACTTGAGAACTTTCTTTATATTCATTTGCGTCCTCCCTTTTGATATTTCAGATTTTTGATTAATGCCAGAGCTCCCAAGGCGAAAACATTGAAAATCACCCCAATGAAGAACCATAACGCAGCATCTCTGCCTTTTTTACGTGCTATAACAAAGCACGCCACGCCCGTAATTGCTGATAAAATCAGCCAAGCTACATAGCTATTCATCTCAATTACCTCCTTTGTTTTAGGGTCGATTTTAAAAAACCTTCCATGCCTCCTTTTAGTATAATATTATTGAATATAATAAAAATAAAGTCAAGGTTTTAGTGCCTTGACTTTTCGGTGGGCGAGAGAGGAGTCGAACCTCCAACCCTTGCGGGACATGGTCCTAAGCCATGCGCGTCTGCCAATTCCGCCACGTCCCCCTAAAATTTTAAAAAGGTACGGGGTGAATTTGCCAATGGAATTTACCCTGTCTTCGGGCGGGACCACCTCGGCATAAGGCACCGGCGGGCAAGTATGCCAATGGAGTTTACCCCGCACTAATTTGGTGCGGGGCCACTCGCCCTCTTAATAAATTTTATAATAATAACTAAATAAAATATAAGAATTAATCATATTTTAATGCTCGCAATTGCCGCAGCTTAGGACAACGGCAACTTGATCTTGGTAGATAATTTCCCAGCCGTTTTGTCTTAGCGTTTTTTCAATTATATTGCGCTTGTCCTGGGTTGAAGCAGGGAAGAGAAATTGGTTTATGGCGGCGGACTCAGGGAAAAAACTTTTTAATTTAATTCTTAAACGAGTGATTGAATTTGTGTTTCCATTTTCACTGCTCGGATTTGGCATGATGATTTCGGTTATTTGCCATTTTTTTAAAATTCCTTGCCAGTTGACAGAATTGTCGGTGCTAAAAATTTTAACGTAATCTTCCATAGCCGAGATGCCGTTTTTGTCCTGCCAGTGAGGCATGCGGCCGTCAATAAAAATTTTAGACCCGGGAATTTTCCAAAGCAGATAGCCGCCCCAGGCATAGTCGTTTAAAACATTGCGTGCTGAATTTTGCTGCTGCAAATATTTTTGTAAAAATAGAGCCGACTTTTCGGGCATCAAAAAAAAATGATAATGTGTTAGCTCCCAGATAAAAAAAATCAAAACTATGGCCAGCGCCGCCCAGCCGGCAATTTTGATTGAACCTGTTTCTTTTGGCGAAAATGGTTTTGCCGCGCGGGCACGAAATATATCTTTTTTAACCAATTCGATGCCATAGAGCGTTAGCGGCACTGAAATTACCAAAAATGGTATTATCATTCTGATTGATTTCAAAAATGAGAGTAAAAAAAGCGCGGCGGCCAAAAAAATTCCGAAAGGATATTTTTTATAATTTTTGACAAGCGCAAACAAAATCACTGTCAAGATCATTCCAATATAATAAAGAGAGCCAAACGCAAAGAGCGACTGCCATTCGGCAATGTATTTGGCCGTGTTAGCGGAAAACAAGACACTCAGAATTTCTTTGTAAAGTTGAATTCCGTAAGGATTTACCAGTGTGGCAAGAAGGCTTAGAAAAAATATGGTAATTTCAAATTTCTGGCTGCGGCAATTTTTTATTTTTTGCCGTAGCCAGGACAAATAACTGCCAAAAATTAAAAGGCCAAAAAGCATAAGACCAGAGGCAAAGCCTGCGTGAAGATTGGCCCAAAACAAAAAAATCAGCGGCAAAAATAAAAGTCGTTTTTTGGAGGATGAATTTGTGCTGGCAGGCCAATAATGCTTAAACAGAATTTCAAAAACTAACCAAAAGAGAAAAAAAGACAACATTTGTGGTCGGATACCTAAAAACCGAACCTGTATAAGCGCGGTGGCGATAAGCAAAATAAGCGTCAGTGAATAAATAGAGCACGCGCGTTTTAGCCAAGAAAAAAAGGGTACGAAAGAAACTAAAGTGAAAATAATAATAACAATCCACCATAAGTTTTTGGAATAAGATTGCCATAAGAGCGCGTCGACCAGCCATTCGTGGTCAACCCATGAGAAACCGTTCATGGTGAAACTAAATTGGTCAAAGCGGGGGATTGCGCGGTCGCTAAATATCGTTTGGCCGACTCGCAGATGCCAGCCCAAATCTGGGTCTATGGTTTTTATATTGATATAAAAAAACGCGCCCAAGATTATCAATCCGATTAAGATTTTTATCAAAGTGGCGCTATTTAAAAATGATTTAAATAAAAGTTTGATTTTTTTGAAAAACATTCTTCAGTGCCGAGGGGGAGACTCGCCCCAGTAGCAGAGCGAAGCTCGCTACGGGGTAAAAATTCCCTAGGGTTGCCCCACTAGCTACCTCGCCCCGTTAGATGCGAAGCTATCTAACGGGGTAAAGCTAGCGTTTGCCCCGCACCTTTTCTGATTACACTTGGTGGGGACGGAGAGAGTCGAACTCTCATGGTTTGCACCACTAGCTCCTAAGGCTAGCGCGTCTGCCAATTCCGCCACGTCCCCGGCTATGTTTAAAAAGGTGCGGGGTGAATTTGCCAATGGAATTTATCCCGCCTTCGGGCGGGACCACCTCGGCATAAGGAACTAGCGGCGAGCAGGTCTACCAATGGAGCTTACCCCGCACCAAATTGGTGCGGGGCCACTCGTCCCTAATTTTAAATTTTATAATAATAACTAAAAAAGATATAAAAATCCAATCACTGTATTTTAGCCGGTGTGCTGGTGGCAACCGGGTAAAGACTGGGCGATTTATAATTGGAATTGAAAATATCTTGACGTTCCATCTGTCCGTCGCGCCAGATTTCCTGAGCTAATGTCGTTTTGAGCGAGCCGTCGGGATTTGATTGGATGATGGTCGGGCCTTTAATTTTGACTTCGCGGCCGTCGCTTGTACCATAAATTTCAAAAGTCAATTTTGTGCCCTGAATTTTAGTTTGCAATAAAATATAAGCCGGCGTGTCATTAATGAATTTCAGATCGGGGCTGGGCGGATAGACCGTGGCATCAAAGCCGACGGGATTATAATATCTGACCGGATAGGCGTGCGGGTGGCGCTCGGTGATTTTTAATCCGGAATTGACGGCCGCGCGAAAAAGAGTCGTTGAAACCTGGCAGATTCCGCCGCCGTAATCGGGCATTGTTTTTTTATTCATAATAACCAATTCCGGCAGCCAGCCATTTTTTTCATCAACCGTTCCGATGGCTTGCCCGAAAGAAAATTCCTCGCCCGGTTTGATTAACCAGCCGTTAAGTTTTGAAGAAGCCAGGGCAATGTTGAATTTGCGATTGGTTGGGGAGCCTGAAAAATTTGATTCGCCAAGGCCGAGCATCGAGGTCAAACCAAGCGCTCCGATATTTTCGTTCGTAATTTCCGGCTCAACGGCGTCTAGAACCAAGTCAATATTTTTTTCGCCGCTTAAAATATCTTGGGCGATTTTTTGTGCGCTGGCATCAAAATTTAATTTCACTCCATTTTTTGAAGGGCTAAAAATTTTTATTTCATTATTTTCCCATGTCAATTTAACATCGACGGGTTCCTGATTGACGCTGGGCGCGATGGAAGATAAAAAATCTTTTATTTCGTTCTGGTCTAGCGTTAACTCACCTGAGGAGGGGAGCGCGCTTATCCACTGTGATAGTTCTTGTTTGTCAATCGTCCAGCTGAGCCCTCCTGAGTTAATAGAATAAGGCGCGCCGTTAACCAACTCTTTGGCCTTCGATTTTACAACTTCAAGACTCTGAGCGCTTACTTGAGGCGAGGAGGTCACCAAGGTTAAGTTAATAGGTTGATTGGATAGCTGGCTAATGTTATTTTGTAAATTTTCCTTTAATTTTTCACGATCAATTTTGAGACCGGGCGCTTCGGGCAAAATAGTAAAATCGTTTTTTCCTGGCTGATAACTCAGTTTGGCGTTTTGAGGCGACTCCTCAATTATCGGGGCAAATTTTGACAAAGTTTGATTGAATTGGTTGGAATCAAAATTTAAGACAACCGAAAAATTTTTTCCTCGCAGCAAGGATTTTAATTGTTCTTGAATTCCCGAGAGAATATTTGAGCGATGACCCCAATTCGATGCATCGTAAAAAGTTTTTTCCGCATCAAAATTAAAGCCAATCTCTTCGGGCGAAAATTGCCATTTTCTGTCGTTGAAAACAAGCGTAATTTTTTGCTGGTCAAACCGGCTAAATTGAGCTGTCAAAATTTTTTTTGTTTCAATTTCGTTAAGCCCGGCAATTTTTAATCCCGCGACCGTTAGTCCGAGAGCCATTTTGTCAGAGTTAGCCCATTGTAAGACGCCAAATAAAACCGCGACAATTAGAACGAGCCCAGCGGTCGCAATCAAAACTATAGCAGTAATTTTGTGACGTAGAAATTTCATCCCCCGTAGAAGAATTTCGAATGGACAAAATGCCCAAGGAAATTTTTATTATATTTTGAATGATTTAAATATTTTTTGATGCTCTGTTTTTGAGATCCCCCTTTTTCGTCTATCTCTTCTATCATCCAGCGTAAGCCTTATTTTTGTTTAATTAAGAAAAAAATGCGACGTTTATTTTCGAAATTTCTCTACGGGGCATCTTTTTTAGTATAGCATAATTTGCTTTCAAGGACACAAAAAGCAGCCCGGCCGGCTGCTTTTTATAATTTAAAGTCCTTTTTGGATTTAACTGGTTGCTACTTTTATTTTTCTGGTTTTGATTTTTTCAATCTTGGGCAGTCTGATGGTCAAAATTCCATTTTTCATTGATGCATCGGCCTTTTCTGCTTCAACATCTACCGGTAAAATAACCGAGCGAGAAAAAGCGCCCCAATAGCATTCCTGATAATAATAATCATCGGTCCTGATTTCTTCGTCCTTTTCTCGCTTCCCCTTAATCGTCACCATGTCATTGGTAATTGTTATATCTAAATCTTCTGGGTTGACTCCGGCAATCGTCGATTTAATCACAATATCCATGGGCGTCTGATAGACATCAATTGTCAGTTGACCTTCTGATTCGGGCAGCCATTCTTGGTTTTCCTTTTGAGGTGAACTTTCCTGCGGTGGTAAAGTAATTTTTTTTGCTTTTTGGGGCTTAGCTTTCTCGTTGAGCGGCAGCGGTTTTTCTTCTTCCTGTTCGCTATCTTCCTCGTTTATTTCTATATCAATTTCTTGATTCGTCGCTTCCTGCGTTTCTGCTTCATCCTCATCTAAAACGCCGGTCAGTCTTTCTAAAAACGAAGGTTTTTTTTCCATAAAAATAGCGCCAACAGTACGCAAATGCCCAAAATCTATATTCGTAGCATTTGCGTGGATTAGCTGATTTGTTTTAATTTATACTATATTAATTTGTTTTAAAGAATATGTAAAGCTTTTTACTTTCAGCCATTGTCTTGCGATATTATATTTGATTTAGTCTCTCAAGGCAACTATCTAGGTAAGCTTACAAATAGATAACTTTTTTTTCAAATAATAAAATTGCCAAGTAATTAGTGCGCCGAGCGCCGCCAGTAGTATGGCGAGCGCCAGGGCAAAAAATTTGTTGAAATCCAGCAACCAGGCCAGGTAATTGTATAAACCGTGGAAAGCGACAGCTAAGCAAAAGCCGCTCCAAAAAAACAACCTTCTTTTTTTAAAGTTAAGCAACGACAGGGCGATAAAATAACCAAAAAGTCCAGAACAGAGCGTATGCAAGAAAGTGGCGCTGAGAAATCTCATAATTGACTGAGAGACTGCAAATTCCAGCGTTAAGCCAGGAGCCAGAAAAATGTTTAACAAATTTTCTATTGCGGCAAAACCCAGCGCGCTGATTATTAAATATAGCATGGCGTCCAGCGGTTCGTCAAAAACTGGATTTTTCAATACTTGCCACTTAACTACCGCATATTTCAAATACTCTTCAATTATAGGCGCAAATACAATGACATTTAAAAAAGAGCGATAATCGTTTTGGCCCAGCGTTGCGATGAAGCTAGACCATTCAAAAGTTGGGGCGCAGGACCAGCGGGATAAAATTTGTAAAATTATGGCAGCGGGTCCCATGAGCGCCCCCCAGAGAAAAACTCTTAGAACCATTCTTTTGGGTTCCGGATGTCTATCCTTTCGCAAATAAAACAGCAGCCAGATAAAACTGGGTGCCAGCCCCAAAATTGTATAGACAAGGTAAATCATTTTAAGACCCTGATTTTTTGGTCGCTGACACAATTATATCAAAAATTTCTATTTTTGAAAATTTACCCTGTTAAATTCCACAAAGTGGAAGCCGCGAAGCGGCTATTTAACTGGGTAAATTTTTTAGGCAATTGTTAAATTGGCGTCGGCTTTAATTTTTTTCCAGTTAAATCTATATTTTTTTTCAAATGTTGTTTTTTCTAGATAAGCCGTATAGGCGACCATGGCCGCATTATCAGTGCAAAAATTCTTTGGCGGAACCAAAAAATTTAGTGATAAGTGATTAGTGGCTAGTGATAAGGTTTCGCGCAGTAGATCGTTTGAAGCGACGCCGCCCGCCAATAAAACCGTCTTGGCTTTAAATTCTTTTGCCGCGCGGATCGTTTTAGCGACTAAAACATCAACAACGGCTCTTTGGAATTCTGCGGCGATGGCTGGAGTAAAATTTTTTAGCTGGGCCTTTGTTAATTTTTTAGTCAAATAAAGGGCGGCGGTTTTGAGGCCGGAGAAAGAGAAATCAAAATCCTTAGAATTAATCATCGGTCGGGGCAACACTAATTCTGATTTTTTAATTTTTAATTTCGAATCAGTTTCAAAATTCGAATTTCTAAATTCAGAATTGAATTTCGCAGCAAGCTGCGAAATTTTTGGTCCGCCCGGATAGCCCAGATTCAGCATTTTGGCGACCTTATCAAACGCTTCGCCGGCTGCGTCGTCGCGGGTTTCGCCAAGGATTCTATATTCGCCAAAGTCACGCATTAAAATAAGCTGCGTATGGCCGCCCGAAACTATTAAGCAGACCGCGGGAAATAAATTTTTGGGAATGGCGCTGCTTTGGCTTTCGGCACCGAAAGCCAAAGCAGCGCCCAGATGCGCCTCCAGGTGATTTATCGGCGCAATCGGCAGATTCCAGAAATAAACCAGCGCCCGCGCGAGATTAACTCCCACCCAAAGCGCCGGCTCCAGACCCGGTCCAATAGTGACGGCAATTAAATCAATATCAGGCTTTTGGTATTTTTTAAGAAAAGGAATCAATTTTTTCGAAAGCTCGGGCTCGCGTTCTAATATTGAATTTAGAATTTGGATTTTGGGATTTTGAATTTGTCCTAGACCCGTCCGGGACGGACCTAGCGGTTTAGAATTTATCAATTTGGCCCTTCGACTTCGCTCGGGGTGAAATTTTGAAATTTTCAGCAGTTTGCTTTCTTCCAGAGCTTGTTTCAAAAGAAGGGATAAATTGCGCTGGTGTTCCCGCTTAGCCAGCATCGGCACCACTCCTCCCCAGGGCGCGTGAATTTTGACTTGTGAAGAAACTAAATCAGCCAGAATTTTGGGCTGGCTCTGGCGATTAAATTCCAGAATGGCAATTCCTGTATCATCGCAGGAAGTTTCAATGGCTAAAATGCGCATGAAGTGATTTTAGCCGATTTCTTGTTTTTTTTCAATTTTTGTTTTATCATTTTACAGGTACTGTATTGATAGTTCTTACAAAATATAAAATTTCAGCAGGGGGAGGTGGATTATGAAATACAATTTACTGGATGCTTTTTTTCGGAAAAGAAAGGAAATGTTGATTATCGAGGGCGAGCCATTAGAGGTCAGGCGATCAAAGGGCGGGCAAGACATATATCTTGATTCCTTTGGCCGTTTCATTTTGGGCCGTTGGCAGCCCAAGAAAGAGCCTAAATCCACGCCCTTCCAGCGGGCGCGAGAACCTTGGCATCCGGATGAAAAAAGATACTCAATTTATGGAAAGGGTTTACTTTCGGCTTGGCGCGGACGGCAGCTGGCTATGTTTGAGGCCTGGAACAGAAGATTGCCGATGTATGAGGATGTTTTGCGGATTATTACAGAAGAGGTCGGTGAAAAAATTCAAGAAAGGAAAATGGAGAAATATTTGCCAGAGTTAAAAATAAAACTATGGCAGACTGGCTTTCTTCTGATAGATTCACCCAAACCGGAAATTGGTGAGGCGCAAACCAAAATTTTATTCCTTTATCGCGATATTAAAAAGGGATTAAATATCGGAGCTCTTCTTGCTGAAACCACGGCGATTAGCAGTCGCCTTCGGGAGCGTCTGCAGGCAATCTATGGCTGGGTAGCTGTCTATTCCAGCCAAAGCCGGTTTTTGGATTTGTTACAGTCGCAAGCGGATCAAGTTTTTTTGAGGGTAGAAAAAAGTCTCAAAATAATGAGGCGGCATCCGATTTTTACCGAGGATGCAGTTGCAAATCAGCAAATATCATTGCTGGCAAATAAAATTAAAATAATTTGCGATGACGTAGAAAATCTGAGACCTTTCCTTCCTTATAGACCCTGGGTGCAAATGGTAGCGCTAGATTTTGAGCAGATGAGTGAGCTGCTAAAACAAAAAAATTATATATCTTTGCACTTTCCGCTTGAAAGAATTTTAGTTTCCTTTGACATCAAGCGCCAGCAGCGCCGGATGGACACCTTTTTGCTTAAATTGGGGAAGGATCAAATTCTTGGCAAATGGCAAGAAAATCATTACCAACGCTGGCTAGAATATTTTATATTGGCTTTTAGCGCCTTGGAAGGAGCAGAATCCAAAATCGTTTTTCGCGAACCAGTTTGCGCGGTTGTTAATGCTTTTTTAGGTCAGGCAAAAGATCTGCTACCAATGAAAAATTTTGCTAAGCTTAACAGGGCAGTTTCTCAAGCTTATGTTCTTTTGTAACGAGGGTATTCGTTGGGGCTGGATTTGGCTTTTAGCCAAATCCAGCCCCTTTTTATTGATTTTTAAGCGAAAATTTGGTATGATTTCGATGAATTTTAGAAATTTTCGGCGCTATCGTCTAACGGTTAGGACAGCGGCTTTTCAAGCCGTCAATCGGGGTTCGATTCCCCGTAGCGCTACAAAATAAGTGACGGGGCAAGATGTGGTAACTCGGGCTTGCCCCGTTAGATAAGTGGCATAGCCGCATCTAACGGGGTGAAAATCCCGATGGGGCTACCAATATGAAAAAAGTCTTAGTTATAATTTTTGTCGTCGTAGTTTGGTGTTTTTTCTGTTGGACGATGTACAACCTGGTCCCGGAAGTAAAAAATAATATTAATAAATTTTTCTCAAAAAACATCTCCCTAGAAGGAATTTTTCAATCAGCAAAAGAAAACACTCCTTCGGCATCAGATTCCAATGCGATTTCTCTTCAGCAAATAAATAATGTGGGTTATAGTTTTTATATCGGCCAAATAGACTATGCTGATGCCGCTCCCCTGAGCGATGATATAAAAAATAATGTTACCCAAATTATTTATAAAGCGAATGTTCCAAAAAGCTTATTAAATAATGTAGCGATAATTATTGTAAATACATTAGCAGTATCGCAATATCAAATAATTGAAGCACCCTCTGGAAATTTCGCTATGCCAAGCTTTACTCCTGATTTTATGTCAGGCGGTGGAATTTATAGTCAGTATTCTAGTAAATTTTCGTTTATTTTTATTAATAAAACCATGCTCGGTAATTTATCAGAAATATTAACCCATGAATTGGGGCATCATATCAGCAGCCAATTAACGGACGCAGAATGGACAAAATATTATCAGTTTAGAAAAATACCCGCAAATACAGCTAGACAAGGAACAGATTGGACTACTTCGCCCATGGAAGATTTTGCTGAAGTCTATAAAAACGTCTATACCGGTTTAAAAATTAAAACATATTATGGATTATTAACTCCTTCCAATTCTACGCTTTATGAAATAGCATGTAAAAAAACTACTACTGGGGCTCTTAGCCCAAGTAGTAGTTCATACGGAGAATCAGCTAGTAATTCCTATGAATCGCTAATAAGAGATATGCAATCTCGTCTATCTAGTATGGGGGAAGATAAGAATATCTCAAATACTGATTTGCAAGCTTGTCGAAGAGATGTTTTACTACATCCAGAAAAATATCCTAATGACTGGCGTCTTGGAACACCATATTATAGTGTTGTTGACCAAACAACTAAAGATTTTATAACCCAAATAATTAGTAGATTGAACTGATTATGAAATAGGTTAATTTCATGGCGATTATTTTCTCTTAAGGGCTACCCATATGAAGAAAATATTTTCAAAACACCGAAAATTTTGGTCACAGAAAAAATTTCGCTACAGTGCCTATTTTGGCTTTGGGCTTTTGCTTGTAAGTCTGTTTGCTAATTATCTGGCTAATAGCTACGTCGCGGCCAAGGCTTCTAGCTCCGTGGCCGATATAATTTTAGACAATATTCCGGTTTTTAATGTTGATTTTATTTTTGAACAGGGCTTTATGATTTTTTGTTTGTTTGTAGCCGTTGTATTGTTCTTCCATCCATCAAGAATACCTTTTGCCGTAAAAAGTATCGCCATTTTTATCGCGGTGCGCTCAATCTCTATTTCGTTAACTCACTTGGCGATACCGCCCGCCCATTCTTTTTTGGATCTTAACAATTTTTTTCAGCGAATGACTTCCGGTAACGATTTGTTTTTTTCAGCCCACACGGGGTTGCCGTATTTATTAGCTTTGATTTTTTGGGAAAATAAGAAAATGCGGTATATTTTTCTTGGCCTTTCTTTATTTTTTGGTGCCGCAGTCTTAATGGGCCACCTGCACTACTCAATCGACGTTTTTGCCGCTTTTTTCATAACCTTCGGCGTCTTCCACATTACCAAAAGGTTTTTTAGCACCGACAACCATTTTTTAATTGATGAAGTCTGAAAATTTTTATGGCAGCTGCTGTTTTGTCTTTAACAACCTTTTTTTCAACTTTGTTGGGCGGGTTATTCGCGGTCAAGTTTAAGCATAAACTCCATTTGATAATGGGGTTTACCGCCGGGGTGCTTTTGGGGGTGGTTAGCTTTGAAATATTCCCGGAAATAATTTCCCGCGTAAAAGAAGGAAATTTTCAGCCGATCGAGCCGATGATTGCTCTGGTGGTCGGTTTTTTACTTTTTCATATTCTGGAAAAAAGTATCTTGATTCATCACGCTCACGAAGAGGATTATGCCAGGCATAGGCACCCCGATGTGGGCGTTCTTTCGGCCTTAGCTTTGGCTGGTCATAGTTTTTTGGATGGTGTGGGTATTGGGCTTGGTTTCCAAGCCGGCCCGGCCGTGGGGTTGCTGGTGGCAATTGCCGTTATTTCGCACGATTTTACTGACGGCATGAATACAATCACCTTAATGCTTGCCAACCATAACAGTCTAAAAAAATCTAAGATTTTTTTGTTGTTGGATGCTTTGGCGCCGGTGCTTGGGGTTTTGTCGACTCTATTTTTTTCTGTGCCAGCCCATTTTTTGCTTTGGTACCTTGGGTTTTTTGCCGGTTTTTTGCTTTATATTGGCGCCAGCGATATTTTACCGGAAGCTCATAGCCAATTCAGCTCTTGGCGCACAATTGCCTTGACATTTTTGGGCGTTTTGCTTATTTTCTTTATAAGCCGGTTTGTTTAAAACCCGACTAAAAATCCTTATGTTGTCGGTTAAACCATTAAGACAAAAACCTAATTTTTGCGGTGTGGCCAGTTTAAAAATGGTGTTGGATTACTTTGGCAGTCAAAAAACCGAAGCGGAATTAATAAGGTTAACTGGGGCGACTTTTCAAAGAGGCACCACTGCCCAGGGGATTAAAAAAGCTGCTCAGAAGCTGGGTTTTTTAGCGCTGCTTAAAGATAGGGCAGATTTTAAGGATATTAGGTATTGGCTGGATAAAAAAGTGCCGCCAATCGTTGACTGGTTTTCAATTTATGGTGGCTATGTTGAGGGGCATTACAGTGTCGTGGTGGGCCTAGATAAAAATTATATTTTTTTGCAGGACCCGGAAATTGCCGGAATCAGAAAAATCAAAAGAGCCGATTTTAAAAGAGTCTGGTTTGATTTTGAAGGTTATTTTATGCGCACTAAAAACGATTTGATTTTAAGGCGTTTAATTGTGATAGCAAAAAAGTAATATATGCCAGGTAGTGAAAATTCGGCAGCGCAAGTAAAGAATTATGCCTTGCAAAGACCATTTCGCGCTACAGAATTTTTATAATCTGGCTGGACTGAGACCGTCTTAAAGTAGCCGAATTTCTACTACCTGGTATGGAAAAAAGCAAATATATTAAAATTAGTGACGCTAGGGAGCTTGCTGGAACTAAAAATTACCGTCTTTATCGCTTGTTTGAGACGTTACCGGGACTTTTGGCTTGGGGAACGCTTTTGGGCGTTATTTTTTTATCCTGGGCTTCACCGGTCGCGATTGCCTTTTTTATTATTGCCTTTGACATTTATTGGCTGCTTAAAACTCTCTTTTTATCAATTCACTTGCGTGCTGCCTTTGGCCGCATGCGCGGGGTGCTCAAAAAAAATTGGCTTGAGGAGTTAAAAATTGAGAGGGGAGAGGAACCTTTTATTCAATGGGAAGATATTTATCATCTGATAATTTTGCCGATGTACAAAGAGAGCTACGAGGTTGTTTCCGGAACTTTCAGTTCATTGCTTGAAGCAAATTATCCAAAAGAGAAGTTTATCGTGGTTTTGGCGACCGAGGCGCGGGCCGGCGAGGCGGCGAGCCAAGTGGCCGAAAAAATCAAGCAAAGCTACGGCGATAAATTTTCTCAATTTTTGATTACGATTCATCCCGACAACATTGTCGGAGAGCTGGCGGGCAAGGGTTCCAACGAAACTTGGGCGGCTCGTGAGACAAAGAAAAAAATAATTGATAGACTGGGAATTCCATATGAAAATATTTTAGTTTCGGCCTTCGATATCGACTCGGTGGTCTACAAAGATTATTTTTCGCGACTAAGTTATATGTTTTTGCGCTCCGCCGACAGACTCCATTGCAGCTTTCAGCCTGTTCCCGTCTTTAATAATAACATTTGGGATGCGCCCTCTTTTTCGCGCGTGGTGGCCCAAAGCGGCACTTTCTGGCACATGATGCAGCAGGAACGACCGGAGCGCCTGGCAACGTTTTCTTCCCATTCAATGAATTTTAAAACGCTGGTTGAAATGAATTTTTGGGCGACAAAGAATGTTTCCGAAGACTCAAGAATTTTTTGGCAATCAATACTTTTCTATGACGGCAAATATCGCGTTGTGCCTTTGCATTATCCAATTTCTATGGATGCTAATTTGGCCGGCGATATTTGGCAGACGGGCGTTAATGTTTATAAGCAGCAGCGGCGCTGGGGCTGGGGAGCGGAAAACATTCCTTATTTGCTATATGGTTTTTGGCAGAATAAAAAAATCCCTCTTAAAACAAAATTATTTTGGGCTTTTAATCATCTGGAGGGATTTTGGTCTTGGTCGACCAACGCCTTAATCATTTTTATGCTCGGGTGGCTGCCTCTTTTTTTGGGCGGGCAAAAGTTTAACGTAATGGTTCTTTCCTATAATTTGCCCCAAATCACGCGAGCGATTATGACGTTGGCAATGGTCGGCTTGATTTCTTCTGCGATCTACGGCATTTCTTTACTGCCGCCCCGGCCGCAAAAACACAGTAACTTAAAATATCTATATTTGGTAATTCAGTGGATTTTGCTGCCAGGCACGATTATTATTTTCGGTTCTCTGCCGGGCTTGGAAGCACAAACAAGACTGATGTTTGGCAGATACATGGGTTTTTGGGTAACGCCGAAAGAAAGGCATTAAAATCAATAGCTTATGATTTAAAAATTAAAGGCCAGTGCTTGTAGACAGACAAGCACTGGCCTTATTAGTATTTTGTTAACGACGCTTTGGTCGTTTTTTACGCGAGGGGTTATTTTCTGCATCTTCACGTTCTTTGCAGTCGGCTCGCTTGGAGGTGTAAGGAATTTTCATCAAACGGCTCAGAGGAATCTCTTTGCCACATCCGCAAGCACAGATGCCGTAATTACCGAGGATATCTAGACGAAAGAAAGCTTGTTCGATCTTTTTAATTCTCTTTTCGCAGTTTTCTATCTTTTGTTTTATCAAGGTCTGGCTGGAATCAGTGATAAATTCGGCAGGGTGATTGATTGAAATTCGTTGAGAAGATTCCAGGTAAGACTTCCTAAGGTCTTTTTCTGCGGCCTCTATTTCTTTTTCAATCTTTCTCTTTTCTTCTTGGAGACGCTTCCTGATTTTTCTTTTGATGTCGGGTAATAGCGTTTTTCTTGTTGTCTCTTTGGCTACAACTTGTACCTCGTCTATATCAAAGTCTTCTGCTATCTCGATTTCTTTTCCGTCGGCGGAAACAAAAATAAACGCAGGCGGATGCTTCGGGAGATAAGCGATAATTTTCCCTCTTTCACCAGTTTTTCTTAAAACTCCTACGAACGGCGGATCAATAAGAATTCTTTCTGAATCCATAAACCCCTCCTCCTTCCTTTTTATTTTGAACGGTAAAGGAACTTTAATATAAAATTATCTCAAAATATCTGTTTTTTGTCAATAGTTTGTAATGGTTCAATAGCTTAGCAACACCTGGGGTTTAAAATGTATGTATATGCCATACACTATCAACCCCTATCTGCCGCGCCTCCGTATGGAGGCGGCCAATCGTGTCCGTTATCAAAAATGGT
>Ga0315284_10002465_pt1 | contig 26480 bp, 27 predicted proteins | sample YL17G09_16_MG_FD_203696 | JGI IMG/M metagenome (GOLD analysis project Ga0315284, IMG submission 203696) | Sediment microbial communities from Yellowstone Lake, YNP, Wyoming, USA - YL17G09_16 | ecosystem: Environmental > Aquatic > Freshwater > Lake > Sediment | place: USA: Wyoming | collected...
AAAACCATTCTATAATATCACTTTACTTCACCAACAATAACACTAAGATCTTTTAAAACCGTTTTTTCTCACCTCCTCTTTTTAAAATATTTTCTGTCTCCCCAATCTAACGGATAATGCTCACACTACAAGGGGCATACATCGCTATCTTTACCGCTGTACTCCCCATCATAATCCTCTGGAGACCAGATAACCCTGTGCTCCCGATGAGAATTAAGTCAAACTTACCCTCTTTTGCCTTTCTGATAATGTTATTAGCCGGTACCAGTCCAGCCTGCATCTCAGTCTCGACATCTATGCCTTTCTTGTCGAAGAGAGACTTTCCTTTTGCGAGTGCTTCGTTAGCTTCTGCCTGCAGTTTTTCCTGGATTTTAAGCGGCATGTCATCAAAGCCGTCCATAGAGTAATACGCCACCGATATCAATGTCACCTTTGCCCCTTCCTTCTCTGCAAGTTCGAGTGCCCTCTTCACAGCCTTTGTTGCTTGTTCCGAACCATCTGTCGCAACCAGTACCTTCATAAAATACCTCCTTTTTCCCTAAAAATTTTTGGGGGCTTTACTGTAATACCTATCATACAAAAAAGCTCCCCCAAACCCGCTACCATTTTAACACAAATTAAACACAATATATCAACTTAATTTTCTCACCAAAAGTTTTTTAAGAAAACTCTGCCAATAATCTATCATCTTTTTATCATTTAATCTTTTCAAATTCCGTTTGAATTTTATATCTTCTACTGCTGCCGATAAGCCTCACATACGCTATAGAGCCCCCGTCTGCACCGATAAACAGTCTATGAATAAGCAATGCAGGAGCACCTTCCTTCACCTTGAGAATATCCGCAGCATCTCCTTTAATCTTAGTGACCTCTATGGTCTGTACTACTTTCGAAATCTTTCTAATCGCCTTTTCCTGTATAAGGTCATATAATGAGGTTGGGCAAATAACCTCACCCTCAATACCAGGGAATAGTACCAAAGGGATATAGAGCTCTTCAATATATGCCGGCTCGTCCTCAACAACCCCTTTGCAAAGGAGGTAGTATACGTCATCTTCTGCCTTGAGATATGTCTTAATCTCCTCAGATGGTTCCCTTATACCTTTTACCAACAACTCTTTTTGAACTTTTACCCCTTCTCCAAACATATCCTCTGTTAATCTCGTCTTCATGGCAAGTCCTGAATTACGTATTGAGTAGGTAACAAATGTTCCTTTGCCCTGTTGCCTTTTGAGGTAACCCTCTCTCACTAATTCAGAGATAGCTTCTCTTACTGTTACTTTGCTTACATCATGTGTCTTACATAATTCATCTTCTATTGGTATTTGTTTACCTGAAGGCCAATCGCCATTCTCTATCTTTTCCTTAATAATAGAGTAAATCTGCACATAGAGCTTCTCTTTACTGTCTCTGTCTACGATTTTCTCTAATTTCATGTACTTATTTTTTTATGTCTTTATAATAATTATTCTATAATCGCAATATATATGCCATGTTTATAACTCATTGTTTTTCAATATTTAATTATTCATGGGAATAGAATGATGCAATTAATTGATGCAAGGTAAGAATGGTATTTTAAGGCATATAAACAATCTAACTAAAGTATCCTTTTGTTGCGGTGTAACTTTATGTTGCTATTTTTAACTTCTTTATCTTTCTCTGGAGTTGCTGACGATAAACACCGAGGGTTTCTGCTGCACGTGATATATTCCCCCCGGATTTTTCCAATGCAGAGGATATTATTTTCTTTTCAACGTCTCTGACCGCATCTTTTAATCTGGGTATCTCTACCTTTTTGGGAGGAGTTGACTCAAGCATAAAAGCAGGTAAATCAGACGGTAATATCTCAGGACTATTTGCCAAGGATATTGCGCGTTCAATGAAATTTTCGAGTTCCCGTACATTTCCAGGATATGAATAGTGCATCAATAAACTTATCGCATCATCGGTAATACCTTTAATTACTATATCCTTTCTCTTTGCAGCATATATTTTCATGAAGTGTCTCACGAGAAGTGGTATATCCTCTTTCCTCTCCCTTAGAGGCGAAAGGTGAATATTTATCACGTTAAGTCTATAAAAGAGGTCTAACCTGAATGTTCCCCGCAAGCAGGATGCAGTGAGGTTCTTGTTGGTAGCCGCGATTATCCTTACGTCAACTTTCATATAACGCATGCCCCCTATTCTCATAACTTCACCTTCCTGGATTACCCTTAATATCTTGGTCTGAAATAGAGGAGAGACGTCTCCAATCTCATCAAAAAAAACCGTTCCGCCATCTGCCATCTCAAGGATGCCCTTCTTTGTGTAATTTGCACCTGTAAAAGCACCCTTCTCAAAACCAAAGAGCTCTGACTCAAGAAGGGTGTCGGGGATCGCACTGCAATTGATAGTCATAAATGGCTTCTCTTTCCTCGGGCTCCACTTATGAATCGCCCTTGCAACAGGTTCTTTTCCTGCTCCGCTTTCCCCTGTGATTAACACATTGCTCTCACTCACTGCTGCTTTTCTTATTAAACCAAAGACCTTCAGCATCGGAGGACTTGCGCCTACTATTTCATCAAAGCCATACTCTTGAGTTAAACTCTTCTCATTGCATCTGCTTATTGCCTGGTTTAATGCCTCATTCTTCAGCGGTTTTTCTAAAAAATCATATGCCCCCAATCTCATTGCCTCAACAGCTTTTTTTAAATCAGGCTTTGAAAAGGCTATTACTGGCATTTGTTGTCTTAACTCTAAGAGTGTTTCCTGCCAGTCATCACTATCAAGATCAAGAAAAGCGATAGCATAGTGAGAGAGATCATGAGAATCAGGCATTGGTGATCTTTTTTTCTGCATTGATCCCTGTATATGAAAAGAAATGCCACATGATTTAAATAAAGGGGATATCTTTTTTTCATCATCAGAGATGACTATGACATTAATCATGAAATAGTTTAACCCAAATTATGCAAACTTCTCAAAAAAAAGTCATTACGAGGTAAAGTCGAAGCGACCTCAAGGCAAAGAGATTCCGTGTCCCGATAAATCGGGACACGGAATGACATTTATAATAAATCACTATCTATCTTGCCGCCACTATAATAATCACAAACCCAATAAACATCAGTGTTGCTCCCAAAAGCCTCTCTCTTATATTTTTTTCTTTAAATAAAAAATAACCGAAGAGCACACCGATAATTATGCTTATCCTTTTTACAGATATCACATAAGCGACATTTGCAAGGCTTATTGCGACCATATGTGATGCCACCATAAAAGAGTAAAAGATACCTGGCAAAAAAGATGACAGAACAGCTTCTCTCCTTATTTTTCTGCCTTCAGGACGTTGATAATATCTACGTCCTTTATATAACGCAATCGGAGTAAAAAGAAGTGTTAATACTATAAAGTATGTAGTCCCGAAAAATAAGGGTGAAGAATGTTCTATAGCCATTTTACCGAGAGGTCCAGTAACACTGTAAATCAGCGCAACACCTATCATCATAATCGAGCCTTTCTCCTTTGTGATTGCCCTTAACGGCTCACCTATGCCTGCTTTTATCTTTTGTATATTCAGTGTATAACCCCCTAATGCGATAAGAAAAATGCCCATACCACCCCACAAGGACACCTTCTCTCCGAGTATAAGATAAGATACAAAGATAAGAAACACAGGCGTGAGTGCGAGAAATGGCAGGGTAAGGCTTAATGGAGAAAGCCTCAATGCCTTTATATACAGTACTATGGAAAGTATTTCAAGCGGCACAGCAAGCAGGAAAGCAGCATAAAAATTACTATCGAGCTCAGGCACCGGTATAAATAAAAAAGAAACAATTAGAAGTGGCAAGGAAAAAACAAGCCTGAGCCATGCAACTATATATTCATCATGAGAAACGAGTGCTTTCTTTGTAAATGCATCGCTTGTTGCGAGTGTAAAGGCTGAGGTTAATGCGAGCAATGCCCATAAAGAATCCATACTATAGACTGCATTGAGAAAAATGAGATGTCAAGAAACAAACATGAACTAATACTTTTTGAAATAGTTTGATTATTGGTGTGTGGTTATTGGAACTTATTTGTTTATTGATTATTGGTGTGTGGTTATTTTATTTTAAATAATACAATCATCATAAACGGATGAGTGGTCACATTTTATTATTGAAAGAGGTTAAGAGAACATGGCACGTATCCCGAGTCCGAGTTACAGTATCACCATCAGGTTAGAGATAGAGAACAAAATAGGAATGTTCGCAAAGATTGCAACAGCTATAGGTCAGGCTGGTGGAGACCTTGGTTCTGTTGACATTGTTCGTTTTGAAAAAGGAAAGATGATCAGAGATGTCACGGTAAATGCACGCGATGAGGAACACGAGAAAGATATTGCAAAGTCAATCAGAAAAATAAAAGGAGTCAAGGTCCTCAGGGTAATGGATCGAACTTTTCTTGCACATCAGGGAGGCAAAATAGAGATTCACAATAAGATACCTCTGAGAGATAGAAATGACTTATCCAAGGTCTATACCCCGGGCGTGGCAAGGATTTGCAGAGACATCCAAGATAATATAGAACATGCCTATCGTTACACAATAAAAGGAAACTCAGTGGCTATAATAACAGACGGCACTGCGGTTCTCGGTCTCGGAGACATAGGTCCAGAGGCTGCTATGCCGGTAATGGAAGGCAAGGCAATGATCTTTAAGGAATTTGCTGGTATTGATGCCTTTCCAATAGCACTTAACACCAAAGATACCGAAGAAATTATCAATACGGTGAAATATATTTCACCTGCCTTTGGAGGTATAAATCTTGAGGACATTTCAGCGCCGAGATGTTTTGAAATAGAGAAAAGGCTGATTGAGGCGCTTGACATACCTGTTATCCATGATGATCAGCATGGAACTGCCATAGTCGTTCTCGCAGCCCTTATCAATGTCTCAAGGCTTTTGAAACAAGACATGGAGAAATTTAAGGTAGTTGTGGTTGGAGCAGGTGCAGCAGGTACAGCTACTGCCCTCCTTCTCTTAGCTTACGGAGTTAAAGACATAGTAGTATGTGACAGGAGAGGTGCCCTCTACGAGCAACGAAGCAATATGGATTCTTACAAACTGTCTCTCGCGAAGAAGACAAATCCAAGGAAAGTAAAAGGGAGCATATCAGATGCCATGGAAGGGTCAAATGTCTTTATCGGCCTTTCAAGCCCTGACATAATCACACCAGATGACATAAAACGAATGTCGAAGGAACCAATAGTATTTGCACTTGCGAATCCTGAACCAGAGATAACACCAGAAGATGCTTTTCCACTCGTAAAAGTTCTTGCTACAGGCAGATCTGATTATCCCAATCAGATTAACAATGCACTAAGCTACCCTGGAATATTCAGGGGGTTATTGGATATAAGGGCAAAGGGTGTAAACGAAGAAGTAAAAATTGCTGCTGCCAGGGCAATTGCATATTCAGTAAAAGATGATGAATTGATTGAAGATTACATAATACCAAGTATTTTTGACAAAAAGGTGGTTGTTGCTGTTGCCCACGAAGTTGCTGAGGCAGCAAAGAGAACAGGTATTGCACGAAAGTAAGAGTATCCCAAATTTAATGAACTACCCCGCAGCAAGCTGTGGGGTATCAAATCTGTCATTCCGCACTTGATGCGGTCTACGACTCATAGAGAATCCAGGGTTTCCCGTGAAAACGGGAATCCAGTTCCTTTAGTTCCCCGTTTTCACGGGGACGGCGCCTGGATTCCTGCTGGAGTTTATCCCGCACTTCGATGCGGGGCAGGAATGACAGACTATAAGGATTACGTTTATACCCCGAAGCTGAGCTTTGAGGAATTCTTTGATTAACAACATGACTCATAATTTTGATACAGTTATTATCGGCTCCGGCCTTGCTGGGCTCAGAGCCGCAATCGAGGCATCAAAGTACGGTTCGGTCGCTGTGCTTACAAAGCTATACCCTACCCGTTCCCATTCCACTGCTGCTCAGGGTGGTATAGGAGCAGCCTTAGGGAATGAAGAGCCTGATTCTCCGGAATGGCATTTCTATGATACGACTAAGGGGGGTGACTTTCTTGGTGATCAGGATGCCATTGAGGTTATGTGTGAAGATGCGATAAGGACTATTATTGAGCTCGAACATCTGGGTGTCCCCTTTTCAAGAACCCCTGAAGGAAAAATTGCACAGAGACGGTTTGGCGGCCATACGAGGGATTTTGGCGCTGCTCCTGTAAGAAGAGCCTGTTATTCTGCAGACAGGACAGGCCATGCAATAATGTTTGCGCTCTTTGAGCAAAGCGAACTTCAGGGAGTACATTTTTTCCCTGAATTCCATGTTCTTGATATCGTGGTCGAAAATAGTAAATGTCTTGGGGTCATTACCATGGAGATAAGAAGCGGTGAGATTCATACATTTAATGCCAGGGCAACCCTTGTCGCATCCGGTGGTTATGGAAAAGTTTTCAAAACAACTTCTAATGCCTTCGCAAGTACCGGAGACTGTCTGAGCATTCTCTTCAACGCCGGCTTACCTCTTGAGGATATGGAATTTTTCCAGTTTCATCCCACGGGTCTCTATGGTCTTGGAATACTCATTACAGAAGGGGCCAGAGGTGAAGGAGGGATTTTGATTAATGGAAAAAACGAGAGGTTTATGGAAAAATATGCCCCAACCATTAAAGACCTTGCACCGAGGGACATGGTTTCACGGGCTATAATGACTGAGATACGAGAAGGCAGGGGAATAGACGGTAAAGATTATGTATACCTTGACCTGAGAGCTGTAGATAAAAAAATAATAGAAGAAAGACTTCCTGAAATTACGACTTTTTGTAAGATTTATATGGGAATTGACCCGTCTGATGCGCCAATTCCTGTACTTCCTACTGCCCATTATGCAATGGGTGGCATCCCCACTGATATAGACGGAAAGGTCTTAAAAGATGAGAAAGGCTTGGTTGTAAAGGGCCTTTTTGCTGCAGGTGAATGTGCCTGTGTCTCAGTCCATGGTGCAAACAGACTTGGTTGTAATTCACTGCTGGATACAGTAGTTTTTGGCAGAAGAGCCGGAATAGCTATAGGCAAGTCTCTCAAGAATACAGAAAAACAGGATATTTCAAAAAATACAGTAGATAAAGTAATAAACAACATTGACGGTCTGTTAAACGCTCAGGGTAAAGAGAAAACTGCAACATTAAGGACTGAACTTCAGACAATAATGATGGATAAATGCTCTGTATTCAGAAATGAAGCGGACATGGAAGGTCTTGTTAAAGAAATAGCTATTTTAAAAGAAAGAGCAAAAAAGTTAGGGATTAAAGATAGAGGCAGGAAATTTAATACAGACCTGCTTGAGTCAATTGAACTTGGTCATCTTATAAATTTAGGTGAAGTGATCGCCCTTTCAGCCCTTCAAAGAAGAGAGTCTCGTGGATCTCACTACAGGGAGGACTTTCCCATCAGAGATGATGAAAATTGGCTTAAACATACCTTTGCCTTTAAGACTGAAAGAGGAGTTGAGTTCAGGTACAAGCCGGTCACAATAACGCGATTTAAACCAGAGGAAAGGAAATATTAAAAAAAATTAGATTATAAAGCAACCTAAAAATGTCTTTGCGAGGCGTCCCGAACAAAGTGAGGGAACAGCCGAAGCAATCTCAAAACAATATGTGATTGCTTCGCTTCGCTCGCAATGACACAAAAAGACATATTGAATGAAACAATATAAATTCAGAATTAAACGTTTTGACCCTGAGAGGGACTCATCCCCGCAATGGAAAGAGTTTACCGTTGAGATGGAACCAACTGAGAGGGCACTCGATGGTCTAATAAAAATAAAAGAAACTATAGACGGCAGCCTCACCTTTCGTAAGTCCTGTGCTCATGGTGTTTGCGGCTCCTGTGCAATGAAAATAAATGGCAAGAACGGCCTTGTGTGCCAGACGATCATCAAAGATATGCCGAATACTATTACACTTGAACCACTCCAGGCATTCCCTGTGATAAAAGACCTGGTTGTAGATATGGATCCTTTTTTCAGTAAAAATGAATTGGTCCTCCCCTATCTCATTAATAATGAACCACCCCCAGAGAGAGAAAGGATACAGAGTCCGGAAGACCAGGAAAAGATACTCCAATCCATAACCTGTATAATGTGCGGTTGCTGTACCTCTTCCTGCCCGAGTTATTGGGCTGACAAAAAGTATCTCGGACCGTCAGCAATTGTTAAGGCCTATAGGTTTATTTTTGACACAAGGGACAGAGCAACAGATGAAAGGCTCAAAAAAATAATCACTCATCATGGCCTCTGGAGATGTCATTCTATTTATAATTGCGTTGAAGTCTGCCCAAAGGAGATTGATATAACCACTCATATATCAAAGTTGAAACGCATGGCTGTAAAAAAGCTATAAGAAGAAAATGGCTAAATCTGAGCTTTTAATGTGGTGTCTCATAAATAGCTTTACTTAAACTGTCATTGACCCAAAAATAGAGTCTGTCATTCCGTGCTTGACACGGAATCCAGAAATGAAAAGAGACTGTATTTCTGTTTACACGGGAATAATGAAAAGAAAAAAATGTATAGAAGTGTTACAGACAGGACACTAACATGGAACACACCTTAAAAGACATAATCAATAATGAAAGATATTTTTTTATTGAAAATGATGCATTTTTGAATTAAAATGCCTATAATTTCTTTAAATAATCTAAATGAAGGAGGAAGAAAAATGAGACGTTTCTCAATCATTGTAGTTGTTGCTTTTCTTTTAAGCATCTTTTGCTCAGGTACCCTGCTTGCACAAGATACTCTAAAACTGAGTATCCCGCTTCCGCTTACAGGCACGCAGGCAAAATTTGGTGAAATGGAAAAGAGGTCTTATGAAATCGCTGCCGAGGAGATAAATGCAAAGGGCGGCATTAAAGGCAAAAAAGTTGTTCTTGATTTTGAGGATTCACAGGGTAAACCAGAGATTTCAAGATCTATAGCAGAAAAACTTATTGATGTAAAAAAACAGCCTGTGATATTTGGTGATTACAGCTCATCCTGTTCAAAAGCCATAGCAGCGGTAGCAAATGAGAGGAAGGTTCCCTACCTCGTGGTCACAGGTGCAGCTGATGATATAACACAACAATACTACAAGTATGTTTTCCGTATGAATCCCCCTAATGCCCTTTATGCAATCGGACTTATATCCTTTCTCAATGAAGTTGTAAAGCCAAAAACAATTGCAATACTCTATGAAAGCTCAGACTTTGGTACTTCTGGTGCCAAGGATATGGCCATGCATGCAGAGAAAATGGGCATGAAGGTTTTAGTATACGAAAAGTATGAGAAGGGTGCTGTAGATTTTAAGCCTATCCTGTCAAAGGTCAAGGCAGCAAGACCTGATGTCATTTACATGGTTTCATATGTGATGGACGCAGCATTGCTCATGAGGCAGATAAAGGAGCTCAGGATTGATTCAAAACTCTTTGCAGGTGGTGCTGCCGGGTTTGCCCTTCCTGAATTTGTTGTTAATGCTAAAGATGCCTCTGAATATGTGGTAACGGCTACACTCTGGAGCCAACAGGTGAAATATAAAGGAGCCAAGGAATATGCAGAAAAATATAAAAAGCTTTTCAAAGACTATCCATCATATCATGGTGCTGAGGCATATTCAGCTCTCTATATCATAAAAGATGTCCTTGAAAGGGCAAAGAGCTTGAAACCAGAGGACATTCGTGTAGCAATGAAGGCAACGAAAATGGAGACTGCTTTTGGTCCAATAAAATTTGAAGACAAAGAGGGGTATCAGAATCAAAATTTCATGGATACCCTTGTCCTACAGGTTATCAAGGGAGTACACGAAACCATATGGCCTTTGAATTATGCAAGCGAAAAATACATCTATCCATTCCCAAAATGGAGGGAAAGGCAATAAAATAAGGAATTAAGAGCAGATGTCAGTACAGATAGAGGTCTTCTTACAGACTCTTATAGCTGGTCTTTTACTCGGAGGTCTCTATGCCCTGATCGGCCTTGGCATGACCATTATCATGGGAGTGATGAAAATAATTAACTTAGCCCATGGTGAACTCATGATGGTGGCCATGTACATTGCTTACTGGGTATTTGTCCTCTTCCACATTGACCCTTATCTTTCAGTATTCATATCAATGCCTTTATTATTCTTTCTTGGAGTTGGTTTACAGAAATTTCTCATCAATCCTGTTCTTAAGGTAGAGTCCATATTACCAGAGAATCAGGTCATACTTACCGTAGGCATCGGAATGGTTCTTTCCAACCTGGCAACTATCTTTTTTACCTCTGATTACCGTTCTACTCCTGTGGACTATGCAACCAAAGCATGGTATCTGACTGATTACTGGAAGGCCGCCCCATTTGAACTTTCTTTATCCTTTTCCTGGACAGTATCGTTTATCATTGCTGTGATCATTACTGTTCTGCTCTGGTTTTTTCTTACAAAAACCGACATGGGTAAATCTATCAGGGCAACTGCACAAGACCTTGATGCTGCCCTCCTTATGGGTGTGAATGTGAAAAAGATGCGGGTAATTACCTTTGGCATTGGTGCTTCCCTTGTAGGTGCTGCAGGGAGCCTTTTTATCCCTATTTATTACCTGTACCCATCACTTGGCGGTCAGTTTACTCTGATTGCATTTGTCATTACCATACTCGGCGGGTTGGGCTCTACCGTTGGTGCTATTATTGGCGGTCTGATTCTCGGGGTATTTGAATCAATGACAGCTACCTATCTTGGTATGGGTTGGGCTCCTGTGGGAAGATTTCTTATATTCGTTGCAGCTCTTATATTTTTACCTGGAGGAGTAGCATCCCTGTTAAGAAGAAAGAGGTTTGGAAAATGAAGAGATTCCTTCCACTCATAATACTGGCCCTTCTTGTAATCTTGCCACTTATCGGATTGAGCACCTATATGATGCATATAGTGATACTTGTTATTATGTGGTCAGTAATAGGTATGGCATGGAACCTCCTCGGGGGATATTGTGGTCAGGTATCTTTTGGCCATGCTGCATACTTTGGAGCCGGTGCATACACTGCTGGCATACTTTATTTCAAACTTGGATTATCTCCATGGTGGGGTCTGCCTCTAACTATTATCGTTGTTACAGTAGTCTCACTTTTTATAGGCTTTTTATGCCTGAGACTGAGAGGACCCTTTTTTGCTCTCGCAACCCTTGCCATGGGAGAGGTATTCAGGGTGACTTCAGAAAACCTTGTTGATTTTACAGGCGGAGACCTTGGAATATTAATACAAGAGAGGACATGGGTTGAAAAGATATGGTACTACTACATTATCCTGTTTATAGCAGCAGGAACTTTTTTCTTAATTAAGAAGGTAATAGAGTCCAAACTTGGATACTATTTTGTCGCAATCAGAGAAGATCAGGACGCTGCAGAATCGCTGGGGATAAATACAACCCTTTATAAAACCATAGCACTCTGTCTGAGTGGTATCCTCACAGGGTTTGCCGGAGCCTTTTATACGAATTACATGGGATACATTGATCCAAAAGTGGTATTTGCATTACATGACATATCAATTGTCACCATCATGGTAGTCATGGTTGGTGGTGTTGCCACTTATTGGGGTCCTGTTATAGGTGCGATAATTATGGTTTTTCTTGCTGAGATCATAAGGTCTATCCCATGGCTTGGTGTCGCACACCATACCTTTTTTGGAATACTATTAATAGTGATTATTATATTTCTCTCTAACGGGATTGCCGGAGATTTTCCTAAAATTAAAAGGCTTTTCAGAATCAGGGGAACTTCATAATGTCTTTACTTGAATTGAGAGGGATTTCTAAGTTTTTCGGCGGACTTGCAGCCCTCAACAGCGTGTCCTTTGGCGTAAATAAGGGAGAAATCTTTGGCCTTATCGGTCCAAATGGCGCAGGGAAGACTACTCTTTTTAACGTAGTGAACGGCTTTTACAAACCTTCTAAAGGTGAGGTTCTTTTTAATGGGAGGAAAATATCAAACCTGAAACCCCATCAGATATGTGGACTCGGGATTGCAAGGACATTTCAAGTAGTTAAGCCTTTGCAGAGGATGACCGTCCTTGATAACGTTATTGCTTCAGCTTTCCTCAGAGCAAAGAGCAAGGATCAGGCAGAGGAAATCGCTGTTGAAACCCTTCAATTTTCCGGGCTATACGATGATAGGAATATAAAATCAAAAAGTCTCCCCTTAGGCAAGAGAAAAAGGCTTGAGATTGCAAGAGCACTTGCGACAAAACCAGAACTGCTTCTCTTCGATGAATCCTGCGCCGGGCTGAATCCTTCTGAACTTAATGAGTCAATCGAAATTATCAAAAAAGTAAGAGAGAGAGGAGTAACGATATTAATTATCGAGCACCACATGAAAGTTATTATGTCCATTTCTGACAGAGTGGTTGTATTGAATTATGGTGAAAAGATTGCCGAAGGCACACCTATGGAAATAGCGAATAATCCTCTTGTCATTGAGGCATATCTTGGAGATGCCCAAAGTGCTTGAGATAAAGGATATAGATGTTTTTTATGGTGATGTTCAGGTAATCTGGGGTATTTCTTTTGAGGTAAAGCAAGGTGAGGTTGTTGCGCTCATAGGTGCAAACGGGGCAGGAAAATCAACTACCCTGAAGACAATCTCAGGAATATTAAAACCTAAAAAGGGTGAAATATTATTTGATACTATGCCTATATATAAAATGGACCCTTATAAGCTCACTGAAGCCGGAATAGCCCACGTGCCAGAAGCAAGGAGGCTCTTTGTAGAAATGAGTGTAGAAGAAAACCTTGATATGGGAGCATTAAAAGGAGAGGCAAAGGCCAATAGGGGAAAAAGCAAGGAGATGGTATATGAATTATTCCCCTGGATTAAAGAACGCAAAAAACAGATTGCAGGGACATTAAGCGGTGGAGAGCAACAGATGCTCGCCATAGGGAGGGGTCTGATGTCGAAACCAAAACTAATGATGTTTGATGAACCTTCTCTTGGCCTTGCTCCAATTCTTGTAAGGAATATATTCAATGTGATAAGGAGGATAAGGGAGGAAGGGACGACTGTTCTTATTGTTGAACAGAATGTGAAACAAACCCTTTCAATAGCTGATAGGGCATATGTGCTCGAAAACGGGAGAATCGTTCTCCATGGGACAGGTGAATCATTACTCGTTGACGAACATGTCAAGACAGCGTATCTTGGTGTATAAGATATGATACATGATACAAGATGCATTAACGAACCTCCTTGCAGCAAGCTGCAGGGTATCCTAAAATAAATACAAAGGTTATTTGTCATTCCCCGACCCCCGATTACGACATTCGAGGGCATGCTTGATCGGGGAATCCAGAAAAATACAAATGACTGGATTGTCCGGTCAAGCCAGACAATGACAGAAACAAAAAACAATGAAAACCATGTAGCAAGCTACAGGGAATTATTAAGTTATTTGAGGAGGTGAGATTATGTTTGTATCAAACTGGATGACCAAAAACGTGTTTGCAGTAACCCCTGATGACAATATCTCAGATGCAATAAGGTTGTTGAAAGAAAAGGGGATAAAACATCTTCCGGTAGTAGAAGGTGACAGAGTAAGGGGTATATTGTCAGATAGAGATATTAAAGAGTATACTCCTTCCAAAGCGACAACACTTGATATATATGAACTTCATTATCTCCTTGCAAAAACGAAGATCAAGGAGGTCATGAAAAAACAAGTCATCACCACTACACCTGATACTCCAATAGAAGAAGCAGCAATGATTTTGTATGACCGGAATATTGGATGCCTGCCTGTTGTAGAAAATGAGAGGCTTGTGGGGATCATATCTGAAAAAGACATCTTTCGTACCTTGATTGATATAACAGGGATAAGAAAAGGTGGACACAGGATCAACATAATAGTTTCAGACCGCCCGGGCTCAATAAAAGAAGTGGCTGATATGATAAGAAAATATGGCTTTATGCTCCAAAGCATTCTCACATCCTATGAAGGATTAAAAGAGGGCTATAGAAATATAGTGCTAAGGACGAAAGGCACAGGTGATTTTGAGAGTCTTCAGGCAGAGCTTGAAAAAACATATAAAGATATCATTATAAGAAAAGGCTCATGACTTACAGGTGGCATACAGGTTCTTTGGCATGGCTTATTCACAGGGTTACGGGAATTGCACTGACGCTCTATATCTTTCTCCACATTTATGTCCTGAGCCATATCAAAGATCCTGTTCAATTTGAATCACTTATGAATCTCTTCAAAAATCCCTTTGTGAAAGTTGGAGAGATTGGACTTGTTGGGTTAGTTGTCGCCCACTCCCTTAACGGATTGAGACTCACATTTATCGATGTTGGGGTGTCAACCAGGCTCCAGAAACCTATGTTCTGGACAGCTTTTGCCATAGGTATCTTGATTCTCATGGTTGCTGCATGGTCTTTCATTGGAGGGATGCATTGATAGGCGTAATAACGTGGTTATTACAGAGGGTGAGCGGGGTAATTTTAGTCGCAGGACTTCTCATCCACTTTTATTTGATGCATTTTAGTGGTCCAGAACAGCTTACCTATGCGTCTGTCACTAACAGACTTTCAAATCCATTCTGGATTGCCTTTAACGTCATCTTTCTTCTATCAGCAATCTACCATGGATTTAACGGGTTGTGGGGAATTGCATTAGAATATGTCAGTTCATTAAGGCTATTGAGGTTTTTTCAGGCCTTTATCCTGATAGCTGCTTCAGCACTCTCTGCTACAGGAATATATATACTCGCAATCTAAACCAAGCAATCCATGAAATCTTACCCACCAATTTCAAGACATTTTCTCGCTTTAAGGGGCAGATGTGCTGATAAAAACTTTTCCAGCAACACCTTATAGCCCTTGAGACTGGCCAGCCAGCCTTTCTTTAAAATGCACGTAACGTTATGACTGCATTCATGTGGATCATAATAAAATATTGTTGCTTTGAAAAGGTTTTGAAGTATGTCTGCCCTTTATTGTATGCAATGTTTAGGTTTAGTTATCCCTTTTTGTTCCTGAAAAACCTGGCTTCGTCATCACTTCTGGTTTCAAAATCTTCTCTGCCTTTTCTTTCGAAAGATACCCCATTTCAACCACTACCTGCTTGACTGTCTTTCGCTCCTTCAGAGCTTTTTTTACAACCTCAGCTGCCTTATCATATCCAATGATGGGATTGAGCACGGTTGCGATTATCGGATTCATATGGATAAGTTCTAAAATATGCTTTTCATTTACTTCAAAGCCTTTAATAGCCTTTTCCGCTAATAACTGTGATGCATTTGCAAGGATGGTAATGGACTGGATTATATTATGTGCGATTACAGGCAACATCACATTGAGCTGAAAATCTCCCATTGAGTTAGCAATTGATATAACGGCGTCATTCCCCATAACCTGTGCACACACCATCCTTACTGCTTCTAAAATTACCGGGTTTACCTTTCCAGGCATTATCGATGAACCTGGCTGAAGCGAAGGAAGTCTTATCTCAGATAACCCGGTTATTGGTCCGCTATTCATCCATCTCATATCATTCGCTATTTTCATAAGACTGGTTGCCAATGTTTTGAGCTGGCCTGAAAGTTCAACCACTGCATCCTGTGATGATTGGGCTTCAAAGTGATTTTGAGCTTCTATAAATGTTATACCTGTAAGTTCTGATAAGACTTCCGAAACTTTTTTACCAAATTGAGGATGTGTGTTTATCCCCGTACCAACTGCGGTGCCACCTATTGCAAGCTCTGAAAGTCTCGGTAATGTACTGTCAATTCTCTTTATTGAATATTTTATCTGAGTTGCCCATCCTGATATCTCCTGTTGCAATGTGATCGGCATTGCATCCATGAGATGGGTTCTTCCAGTTTTCACGACATTTTTATAATTTTTAGATTTATTCTCCATGGTTTTATAAAGCAATCCAAGAGAGGGCAGGAGAAGTTCTTTTAACTGGAGATAGGCAGCTACATGAATTGCAGTCGGTATCACATCATTTGATGATTGTCCCATGTTTACATGATCATTAGGATGGACAGGTGATTTGGTATTCTTGCGACCGGTTACTATTTCATTTGCTCTTGTTGCTATTACTTCGTTTGCATTCATATTCGTGGATGTTCCTGAGCCTGTCTGGAATATGTCCAACGGAAACTGGTCATCAAACTTGCCTTTTACGATTTCATCGCAGGCTTGAATTATCGCGCGGGCAAGCTTCTTATCCAAAATTCCAAGTTCAACATTAACCTTTGCACAAGAGAGCTTTATGTGTCCGAGTGAGCGAATGAAGACTACTGGGAATGGGATTCCACTTATGGGAAAATTCTCAATGGCTCTCTGGGTTTGTGCTCCCCAATATGCATCCTTTGGAACTTTAACCTCACCGAGCGAATCTTTTTCTATTCTATATTCCTGCATTGAACTCGATATTCCCTGTAGTCTTGCTACAGGGTTTTCTTATTTATCATTCCGCACTTGATGCGGTCTACGACTCGTAGAGAATCCAGGGTTTCCCGTGAAAACGGGAATCCAGATTCTTTGTTTTTTCTGGATTCCTGCTGGAGTTTATCCCGCACTTCGATGCGGGGCAGGAATGACAGCATACTATGGTTACAAATATATTTAGATACCCTGCGGTCTTGCCGCAGGGTTGTTCATTAATTTTAGCAACATTTTTGGACAAATTCTACTAATATCCACAGTTATTTTTTACTCTCCAGTATCTCTCTTATTCTTTTCAAAAGCTCCTGCGGTGAGATAGGTTTTAAGACAAAGTTTAATCCTTCCTCAAGGATTCCCTTCCTGTGAATAATATCTTCAGCATAACCGCTCATAAAAAGTGCTTTGATATCAGGCCTTACCTTTTTTATTGACTCATATACTTCTTTGCCATTTTTCTTTGGCATTATTACATCGAGCAGAAGAAAATCAATTCTATCCTTATTCTCCATAAATCTGTTTATCGCATCCTCTCCATTGACTGCTTCTATCACCTTATAGCCAAATTCCTCAAGTACAGTTTTTGTATAATTTCTCACATCGATATTATCTTCTGCTATTAGTACCGTCTCTTTTCCACCTATCGGGGTTATAATTACTTTTGGTTTTGTTTCTTCAACCTCCTCTTCAATTATCGGGAGATATATCCTAAATGTTGTACCCTTATCCAATTCGCTATACACGTCAATATTGCCGTTGTGCTGTTTCACTATTCCATAGACGACTGCAAGCCCAAGCCCTGTGCCTCTTTCACGTTCTTTGGTGGTAAAGAATGGTTCAAATATAAATCCTTTTGTCTTCTCATCAATACCTTTACCTGTATCTGCAACTGAGATAAGGGCATATTTTCCGGGTTTTCCATAACCACTGGTTATTATATATTCCCTATCTAATTCCACAATTTCTGTACTTATGATAAGTGTCCCCCCTTCTGGCATTGCATCCCGTGCATTTGTAGCAAAGTTCATCAATACCTGCTCTATCTGACCACTGTCTGCCATAACTATTAAATCTTTATCTGCAAGCAATGTTTGTAGCTCTATGTCTTCTCCTATAAGCCTTAAGAGAAGTTTTTCTACATTCTTTACAATATCATTGAGATTAACCGGTTTCGGATTGATTATCTGCTTCCTGCTGAACGCAAGAAGCCCGTGTGTTAAATTTGCAGCCTTCTCAGATGACAGCAGTATCTGATTAATATAAGCCCTTAATGGATCATCCTCTTTTATCTTCATCTGTAAGAGGTTTCCATACCCTATTATTGCGGTAAGGATATTGTTAAAATCATGGGCAACACCTCCGGCAAGATGGCCAACAGCTTCCATTTTCTGTGCCTGAAGGTACTGTTCTTCAAACCTTTTTCGCTCGGTAATATCACGGAATGTGACAACAGCACCTTTTATGATACCTTCTTCGATAATCGGAGTACTGGTATACCTGACAGGGAAACTGGTTCCATCCTTCCTGAAGAAGACTTCATCCCTTATATTTTTGGAAATACCATTCTTTAATGTCTCATAGCTCGGACATTCTTCATAGGGATATGGTGTGCCATCCGGTTTCTTGTAGTGGAGCAGTTGGTGCAGATTCTGTCCGATGATTTCCTCAATTTTATAGCCAGTTGTTTTTACTGCAAATGGATTGGCAAAAGTGATTTTCCCCTCTAAGTCCATCCCGACGATTCCTTCACCTGCTGCATCAAGAATCAGTTGATGCTTGTGCATTAGCTGTTTCAACGATTCCTCGAACCGCTTACGCTCGGTTATATCAATGTTCACCCCTAAAATACCATAAATTTTGCCATGGTCTTTAATAGGAGCAATGATATTGTAAAAGTATCTTTCTTCACCTTTTATTATTCTAAAAGACACTTCTCCACTCACAACTTCCCCTGCAAATGCTCTTCTATTGTTACTGTCCCATAATGCCAACATCTCCTGATCCTGTGCAACATCTTCAGGGCGTTTTCCAGTAACATCCCCCAATTCTTTCGACAGGTAGAATTTTGCAGAACATAATGACCGGTAGCATCTATCATGAAAATGTCAAATGGGATGCTTTCGATAACCGTGCGGAGTCGCGCCTCATTCTCTCGAAAAACTTTCTCTGCCTGCTTCTGCTTGGTTTCTGCTTTTTTCAGGTCCGTTACCTGCTGACGTAACGCTTCCAATTCTTCAATGAGTTGCTTTTTTGTTTTATATATATCTTTCATCTTGCACCCCTTTTAATCTGTCTCAATGCAATACAGTCACTATTAATCTATTTATATAATATATAATTTATTAACATTTAAAGCACAAATAATTTACACAGTGTAGCAAATAAATTATAATTTTAATTAGCACACTTAATAAAGATGTGAATTTGTCTATAATGGTTAATTAGTCTATTAACCACGAACAAAAAAAGGAGGCACTAAGAATGAAGGAAAACGAAGATAAAGGCTGGAGCCCTTATTTAGCAGGAGCGTTAAGTGGAATTGTGTCCATTCTATCTATATGGATTGCTGGAAAGTTTTTTGGTGCATCAACTACCTTTGTCCGTTCATCCGGCATGATCGAAAAACTATTTGATCCTGAGCGTGTGGCTAAAATGGAATATTTCATCAAAGAGCTCCCTATAATTGACTGGCAGTGGATGTTTGTAGCGGGTATCTTTATCGGCTCTCTGATTGCATCTACTACCTCAGGCAGTTTCCGTTGGAAGGCTGTCCCTGATATGTGGGAGGCACGCTTTGGTCCGAGTAAGGTCAAGCGAGGTTTTGTTGCTTTCATCGGCGGGGTAATAGCAATGTTCGGAGCCCGTCTGGCAGATGGCTGACCAAGTGGCCATGGACTGAGCGGTTCGCTCCAGTTAGCGGTAAGTGGATTAATTGCTCTCGTATGCTTTTTTATAGGCGGCATGATCGTAGCCCGCATACTCCATGGAGGAGGTGAAGGCAAATGACAATGCTCATTTATGGGCTTATCACTGGAATCTTATTTGGGTTCCTTCTACAGAAAGGACGGGTTATACGTTATGACAAACAACTTGGTGCTCTTCGTTTAATTGATATGACTATCGTGAAGTTTATGCTTACAACTATTCTGGTCAGTATGGTAGGAGTTTATCTCCTTAAAGACCTCGGGTTGGTAAAACTTTCTATAAAGCCAACAATCCTTGGAGGTGTTATTCTTGGCGGTCTTATCTTTGGTGTTGGCTGGGGATTATTAGGATATTGTCCGGGAACATCGGCTGGAGCCCTTGGTGAAGGACGATGGGATGCATTCTGGGGGATACTCGGTATGCTTACCGGTGCAGCTCTTTTTGCTGAAGCATACCCGATGCTGAAGAAAACAGTCCTCACATGGGGCAATTATGGAAAAATCACTTTGCCACAGGTTATGAGTATAAACCACTGGTTTATAATTCCTGTGTTTGTCATCGGAGGATTGGTATTATTCAGATGGTTTGAGAAAAAAAGGCTATAATTTTACTTTGGTATAAAAGGGAGCCAGATATGCTGTATTTATTTTCACCTTTGATACATTCTATAACCCCACCTTATCATCCCCTTGGCAAGTCTACGACTCATAGAGGGGAGGTGAGGAGGGGTCAAAGGAAAGTTTAAATCACTCTGTGGTATAATAAATAACTTTGAAATTGATTGTGGAGGTTTTTGTAAATGCCAATATATGAGTACGAATGCCTTAAGTGTGGTAAAAAACTTGAGGTAATCCAGAAATTCAGTGATAAGCCTTTAAGCAGATGTCCTGAGTGCAAAGGGAAATTACATAAATTAATCTCTCATAATTCCTTTATTCTGAAAGGCACAGGATGGTATGCAACAGACTATGCCTCTCATAAAAAGGAAAATGGTAAGAAGGACAAGGGTAAATCTGATACAAAGACTGAGCAGAAGGTAGAAACACCAGCGAAAACATAATGATAAATCCTCACGTCCACATTCCCTATCACAGGATAGAGGATTATCTCAATTTTATAAAAGAAAACAGGATTAACCTCGAGATATATTTTTCTTCACATTCTCTCGACACTATAAATAATTCTGACATCATTAACCTTAAAGAAACACTTGACTACCACCCTTCCCTCACTATCCATGCACCATTTATGGACCTCTCACCAGGTGCAGTTGACTCAAAGGTCAGGTCTGTCACTATCGAGAGGTTTTTACATATCTTTGACATAGCAGAAATCTTGAAGCCTAAGGCACTTGTATTCCATTCAGGGTATGAGAAATGGAAATATGAACAGAGGATTAATATCTGGCTTGAAGGAAGCCTGATAACATGGAAGCCTTTAATAAAAAGGGCTCATGAACTTAATATGAAGATTGCTATTGAAAACATCTTTGAAGATGAGCCGACAAATCTTACATTATTAATGCAAGAGCTGGGCTCTGAAAATTTTGGTATATGTTTCGACACAGGCCACTTTAATCTTTTTTCGAAGACACTCCTCAAAGAATGGTTGAACTATCTAAAACCCTATATAATCGAACTCCACCTTCATGACAACGACAAAACTGCAGACACCCATAAACCAATTGGAGATGGGACATTTGATTTTGATACATTGTTCTCAACCATTAAAGATAAAGATCTCATCTATACAATAGAGGCACACAATGCCGAAGATGCGGTAAAGAGCATAGAGAGACTTAAGCAGTATCTGTAGTAGAAATATAAAAATGCTTGACAATGTATTTAGAATACTATAATTTTCATGTTAATATGTATTATTAGTCAGGTTAGGAGTAAATATGGGGATAACTTATATCACTGGTGAAGTTGAAGGTCCTACAGGAAAAGATACAGTTGAATTTTTAATTGACAGTGGTGCTACTTACTCTCTGCTTCCATTTACTATATGGCAGGCAATCGGATTAAAACCTAAAAGGACGGTGGAGTTCAGACTTGCAGATGGTACCCCTATTAAGCGAGGGGTTTCCGAATGTTACCTCATTTTGCCGCAAGGTGAAAGTCATACTCCAGTAATACTTGGTGAAGAATCAGACGAAGCTCTCTTAGGTGTAGTCACTCTTGAGATCCTTGGACTTGTGTTTAATCCATTTAGCAGAACTCTCCAACCAATGAAGATGCTGTTAGTTTAATTTTGATTTTTATGCCATTACAATTTCCCCTTCTGATTTTTTATAGAAAATCCTCTTAGTTCCGGATACCCATCACCTTTATATTGTATCATCATTTTATGTGTCTCTCCCATTGTTCCTGGGAAAATTAATCTCTTTATCTTTGCGACTTCAAAAAGATAATCAGGGGAATCTTTGTAAAGCTCATTAATTATTTCATCAATACCAAGAGCAATGAGAAAAGTGCCTTGCGGGCAAAAACCAAGAGTTTTAAGTCCAAGCTCTTCCCCCCATTTCTTTACTGATGAGAAATTCACATGTGCGGTAATATCCTGCTCCCCGATGTTCTGATAAGGATCTTCATTCACCTGATGTCGGTGATAACAAAGCAACGTACCCCTGTTTCTGTCTTCACTGTAATAGTCCCGGGCAGGATAACCATAGTCTATTGTGAAAATAAAGCCCTCTTTCAAGACAGTATTAATCTCCTTAAGCCATTCCTTAATCTTTAGATTTATCTCTGTCCTGTAGCCTTTTATAAGCTCAATAGAAAATTCCTTGAGATAATTCGATATCTCATCGCTCGGCTTTTCTTTTATCTCTATTAACTCTTCTCCTTTTACACTAACAAAGACCTCTTTAATCTCATCCTCCATCTCTATGAGATGCACAGGAAAGGAATCTAAGAGTTCATTAGAAAGGATACAGCCCTTAATACTATTAAGTTTCTTGAGGGATGAGACCCATTTCACCTTATGTGAAAAATCAGAGAGGAGATTCTTCTGATTTTCTATCATCACGGGATTAAATTCCACAATTATATAATTCAATGAATCAAACATCTTCTTGCTTTTTACATAATCGAGCATATCTTTGCATAGGTATCCAGCCCCTGCACCCATCTCAATAACGTGGAAATCAGATGGTCTTTTCATTATTTCCCACATCTCTTCAATCTGTTTCCCGATCATTGCACCGTATACAGGATGGAGATGTGAGCTTGTATAGAAATCACCTTCTCTTCCAATCCTTGTCTTTTGTGAGGTGTAATATCCTAATTCAGGTTCATAGAGAGCCATCTCCATAAAGGTCTCGAAGGAAATAAAGCCTATTCTCTGAATCTCTTTAATTATTTTCTGCCCAAAAGAGTTCATTACTATGAGGAAGCCCCGGTAGTTACCCTGATCATTGCCTTTTTTTAAGGACTAAAGCAGCGAAGAAAAGTGCAGCAGCAGTCAGGACTATGCTCCCTCCGGGCGCAATATCAAACTCATAGGAGAGAAAAAGACCTAAAATTGTAGAAAGCATTGCAATTCCGCATGAGATGAAAATCATCGAGTAGAGGTTCCTCGCAAATAATTGTGCTGTTGCTCCTGGTATGACAAGAAGGGCTGATATGAGGATGATACCAACAATCTTCATAGAAATAACAATGGAGACCGAAAGGACCACCAAGAAAAAAATATTAATGGCCTTCACGGATATACCGCTCACACGTGCAATCTCCTCATTATAGGTGATAAGAAATATCTCTTTGAGAAAAAGCAGCATACCCACAATCACTACTACTGCGGTAAACAACGAGAGAAGGACTTCTCCATTGGTAATCGCTAAAATATTTCCAAAAAGGTATCCAAAAAGGTCAACAGTATATTCTTTAGAGAGACTTATAAGCACTATACCGAGCGCCATTGAACTCGCAAAAAATATTCCTATAGAAGCATCTTCCGAGATCTTTCCTTTTCTGCTCACCACTTCTATCCCGAGTGCAACAGCAATACAATAAAAGATGGCTGTAATAACAGGATTCAGTCCTGTGAAAAAACCAATTGCGACACCACCAAATGCTGCATGAGATATCCCTGCACCAATAAAAGACATTTTGCGGAGTACTACAAACACTGAGACCAGTCCTGATACAAAACTGACAATAATACCGACAAATAAGGCCTTTTGCATGAATGAAGAGCTTAAGATTTCGATCATGTGCTTTTCTTACTCTCTCCTGAGACGTTCACACTTATCGCAGATATCTGTATGCATCAATACATCTACATTTTTCCCGTAGAGGTTTGTCATCACTTTTTCATCCAATGCACCAAGTGGATTCCCCTGGTAATGAAATGTATGATTCAGACATGCGATCTCATCCACATAGGTTGTGATAGCTCCGATATCATGTGATGCCATAATGACAGTGAGATTAAATTTCTTCTGGAGACCCTTCAGAAGGTGATAGAAGTCTTCCTGTCCCACTACATCTATTCCTGTACTGGGTTCATCAAGAATCAATATCCTCGGTTCACCTGCAAGGGCTCTTGCAATGGATACTCTCTGCTGCTGACCACCTGAAAGCTGACCGTAAAGCATCTCTTTAAGATCTGCCACTCCCATCATAGAAAGGCATTCCATTGCCCTCTCCATGTCCTTTCCTCCGGGCCATCTTAAAATGCCGATTTTCCCATATCTTCCCATCATAACCACATCGATTACCCTTACAGGAAAATTTGGTTCAACCTTTAAAATCTGAGGGAGGTAACCAAATATATTCCCGGTTTTTAAAATATCTTCAGGTAGTTTTTCAAATACATATATTTGTCCTGACAAAGGCTTTACAAGCCCGAGTATTACTCTCAGAAGTGTTGTCTTCCCGCCGCCATTTGGGCCAACGATTCCAATAAACCGTCCTTCATCCAAAGAAAGGGTTATGTCTTTTAAGACATCTTTTCCATTGAAGGTTACACTAAGATTATTTATCTGAATTGCTCTCATTTGCTATTCGCTCTTCTAAAACTATCCAATCTCACCTGCTCTTTTTTCTTATTTCATTACGCTTTCCATAACAGAGATGTTATGTCTCATCATTTTCATGTATGTCTCCCTGCCCTCCTGTCCACCAATAGGATCAAGAAATAAAACCCTTGCTCCGCTTTCTCTTGCGATAGCCTCGGCAATCTTTGGATTAAACTGTGGTTCGGCAAAAATAACCTTGCTCCCTATGCGTTTGACTTCTCTCACAATCCGTGCGACATGTTTTGGACTTGGCTCTTTTCCAGGTAACTCCTCGATGACACCGGCAACTCTGAGACCGTATCTTTTTGAGAAATAATTCCATGCCGGATGGAATGTGACATATTCCTTTATGCTGAATGTCTTGATTTTATCAGAAATCTCTTTGTCAAGTTGAGAAAGTTTTTCTCTATATAATAATGCGTTCTTTTCATAAATCTTGGCATTCTCAGGGTCAGCTTCAATAAGTGCTTTCTCTATCTTTGTAACAATATCGTTTGCAATTACGGGATTAAGCCATATATGAGGGTCGGCATATGAGTCATGTGATAAGTGATGAGAATGAACATCTCTTATCAATTGTATCCCTTTTGACGAATCAACGATAATGAGTCCTTTGTTCCCGGATGCTGTAATTATTTTCTCTGCCCAGTTCTCAAGCCCTGCGCCTATCTTGATAAATACTTTAGCATTATTAACTTCCCTTAAAGCCTTTGGTGTCGGTTCGTATGTATGTGGACTTGCTCCCGGGGGAAGAAGCAACTGAACATCAATCCTCTCACCTCCAACCTGTTTTGCAAAGTCAGCAAGTGGCACAATACTCGCTATAACCTTTATCTTTTCGGCATAAGAATGATTGGCTATCATTATCAGTAAAGGAAGGAGTATCGATAGTATCACTTTTCTCATTGATGTATATCATAATCATAAATACAGATTGTTTGCAAAAGATATGTAGTGTCTTTGCTACAGTGTGTTATATTAAGATGAGGCAATAAAAAGGAATTCTCAAAGGAGATATCTTGAGAGAACTCATCATATATCAGGACAATGACAGCCTCTGGATTGCCGAATCTAAAGAAATTCCGGGCTATAAAGTAAAAGGAAAAACAAAAGAAGAGGCTATCGAAAAAATCAAGAATGCACTTCTTATCATCCACCCCTGCAAGTGCGAGGATTAGATAACGAAAATAATTTAACTACGTACCATCAGCACAGAACAAGGAACATTGTCCATTAATTCTGTTCCCATATCTCTTCCAATACCTCTATAAAAAAACTTTTTAAGGCCTGTAAGCCCTGAACTCCCTATAATTACCAGGTCGAATCCGCCTTCTTTTATAAAGAAAATAATCTCATCAAGGGCATTTAATAAGCTGATATCTTCTAAAATCTCAACCTTTGGATGTATTCCCTTTTCACTCATAAATTTTTCTGCTTGTTCAAGTAAATCACTGGTTTCATCTTTTATCCTTTTTTCATATGATTTTACCAATTCAGAATCACGATAACGCGGGGCTATACCTAAAATGGTTACTACGGCGCCTGTTTCTTTCGCTATTTGAGCAGCGATTTTTACTGCATCAAAACTATGCTTAGTATCGTCTACGAAGACTACTATCTTCATATAGGCTCCCCATCTCATTTCAGCCTCCTCGCAAGACAATATCTATAACTACCTTGAAATAAACTACGTTTAAGAGCACTATTGTTTATTACCACACATTTCACATACCAAAACCAGGGTATTCAAGGTTCTTGAGATATCGATTTAACCCAGATAATTCATAAATTCCAACGAATTGGACAGGATATGGTATTTGAGCGGTTTCTTTTGGTGATAGTTCAGACAGGATGTCTGAACAGGCAAAAGCCTCGGAGATCCCGACAGCTATCGGGATCGAGAATGAGCGAAGATGCCATATCCTGTTCTCAAAATCATCGTTTTATAAATTATCTGGGTTAAATCTTTGAGGACACTAAGGCAGGAAGGGTTTCCCGAGATAGTAGGCTTCACCATAAAAAGGTTATATGGTAGGCGCGAGGGGGATTGAACCCCTGACTTCTTCCGTGTCAAGGAAGCGCT
>Ga0315284_10002466_pt1 | contig 26469 bp, 18 predicted proteins | sample YL17G09_16_MG_FD_203696 | JGI IMG/M metagenome (GOLD analysis project Ga0315284, IMG submission 203696) | Sediment microbial communities from Yellowstone Lake, YNP, Wyoming, USA - YL17G09_16 | ecosystem: Environmental > Aquatic > Freshwater > Lake > Sediment | place: USA: Wyoming | collected...
CCCAGGGCGGGAATGCCCATGCGGACACTTTCGGGGCGCAAAATACGCAGAACGACGCTCTCTCCATGGTAGGCTGGGAGGGAAGAAACGCGGAAGTCGATCTGGCTTCCCCCTACGGCCATCTTGATTCTACCGTCCTGGGGGAGTCTCCGCTCCGCCAAGTCGATTCCGGCCATAATCTTGACGCGATTGATCACCGATCCCTGCATACGCTTGGGAATGGGTTCCCGCTCCAGACAGACACCGTCGATACGATACCTCACTCGAACGCGGTTGGTCATCGGCTCGATGTGGATGTCGGAGGCCCTCATCTCGACGGCCTGGGTGATGAGCATGTAGACCAGGCGGACGATGGGCGCGTCCCCCTCGTCCTGGAGCAGGCTGAGGCCACCTACTTCTTCCGGTGCAACATCCATGGAGTTACGCATTTCGTCGAGGGTGGCGTCGATGCTGGCGTCGGTATCGGGTACGCCGGTGGCCTTGTCGAGGTATTTCTTGAGCTTGGTTCGCGAGGCCAGGCAGGTCTCCAACGGGCAGTTGAGGCGGAACTGGAGCATGTCCATCGTCTCCAGGTCCAACGGATCGGTGATGACGACCCGGAGCTTTCCGTTCTGGCGGTCAAGTGGCAGGACCATCCGGCTGCGGATGATATCCTTGGGCAGAAGGTGGGATTCAGGCGCGTCAATATCGCCCTGGGCCATGTCGACGTAGGCCATGTCGAACTGGTTGGCCAGAGCCTTGGCGATGTCTTCTTCGTCGGCCAACCCCAGCGCCACGAGGGCCTCGCCGATGCGATGGCCGTTCTTCTTTCCGTGGGCCAGGGCGTCTTCGATGCCCTTTTTGGTGACCAGGCCCAAATCCAGGAGGATTTCCCCCAGCCGGCGTTTGCTCTTCCGTGCCATGTTGCCTCGCGAAACTAAGTCCTCTGTGCCGGCGCCTTCCCTGGGGGCCGCTTTCCACCGTCACGGTTCAGGGGGTTCCGGCGGGTCGGTTACTACAGTTGTTCCTGCCAAGGCGGGATAAAACAAACGACCGACCCCGGCCGGTCTTTGGGCCGACCTTCCAGGCCCGTCGCTCTACTGCTGCCGCACACGCCACGATACCATTGTAACGAAATCGTTAAAAAACGGTCAATATAAGTTTGCCGGCCTTGCATACATATTCCCCCGTGGGCCTGTCATCCGGGGGTGTGCAACCACCGTTGTATCCCATACAATGCCCGCCAGAAGGCCCCGGTGTCGCCGGCGAGGGGCCGGGGAGCGTCTTGTCGATGCGAAAGGTCGCCGATTGGGCGTCGAAGAAGCGGCTGCGTGTGATCGGGCTGATGTCCGGCACATCTGCCGACGGAATTGACGCGGCCATGGTGGAAGTGGAGGGTTGGCGACCGCGCGTATTGGCCTTCCGCACGTATCCTTACCCAACGGCCGTGCGCGAGGCGGTGCTTGACCTCTGCGCGCTGCGCCTGGGCATCGACGAACTGTGCCACCTCAACTTCGTCCTGGGGGAATTGTTTGCCACCGCGGCGATACAGTTAGCCGATCGCGCCGGCGTACCGATGGCGTCTGTGGACCTGATCGGTTCGCACGGTCAGACGGTCTATCACATTCCCGTTGCCCGCCCGTGGCGGCGGGGCAGCCGGCGGCGGACGCGATCGACCTTGCAGATCGGCGAACCGTGCGTCATCGCCCAGCGGACCGGCGTGACGACGGTGGCGGATTTCCGCACGCGCGATGTCGCCGCCGGCGGGCAGGGCGCTCCGTTGGTGCCGCTGGCGGATTGGATGCTCTTTGGCCACGCCAAAAGGAACCGGGCCGTGCAGAACATCGGCGGCATCGCAAACGTGACGTATCTGCCCGCCGGCGGCGGAGTGGAGGCCATTCGGGCGTTTGACACCGGACCAGGGAACATGGTCATCGACGGACTGGTCCGGCGGATCACCCTTGGCCGGTCCGCTTATGACGTCGACGGGAAGCTGGCGGCCCAGGGAAAGGTCCACCAATCGCTGTTGAGCGAATGGATGCGACACCCGTATTTCACCCGTCGGCCGCCCAAGACCACCGGACGCGAAGAGTTCGGCCGGGAGTATGCGGACAACCTCTATCGCCGTGCTCTTGCCGTCGGCCTGGATGAACGGGATCTCCTCGCCACCGCCACCGCGCTGACGGCAACGAGCATAGCCCAAGCCTACCGGAAGTTTCTCAAGGGCAAGGTGGATGAGGCGATTCTCTGCGGCGGGGGGGCCAGGAACGATACGCTTGTGGGCATGTTGCGGGAGCAGCTTAATCCGATCCGAGTGATATCGACTGATGACCTTGGCATCGACGCCGACGCCAAGGAGGCCGTCTCATTCGCCCTCCTGGCCTGCCGGACGATCCGCGGGCTTGCGGGCAACGTCCCGGGCGCCACCGGGGCCAAGGGGGGCGTGGTACTGGGCAAGATCGTCCCTGGAGGGGCTTGCGGGCGATGATTCAGGATCGATCCCGTTTGACCACGGAAAGACCCAATCCTCGCAGCCGCGACATCGACGCGCGCTCGACGCGGGAGATCGTCGGCATCATCAACGCCGAGGACCGCCGCATCGCCCCGGCCGTGGGACGCCAAGGCAGGCAGATCGCCGAGGCCGTGGACATCATTGTGGATTGTCTCCGCCGTGGCGGCAGGCTTTTCTACGTCGGGGCGGGCACCAGCGGGCGGCTGGGCGTGCTGGACGCCTCCGAGTGCCCGCCGACTTTCGGCGTGCGGCGTTCGATGGTGCAGGGCATCATCGCCGGCGGCCGCGCGGCGCTGGTCCGCTCCATCGAAGGCGCCGAGGACCGTGCGGGTGACGGGGCGACGGCCATCGACCGCAAAAAAGTTGGTGGCCGCGACGTGGTGGTGGGCATCGCCGCCTGCGGCCTGACGCCGTTCGTGCGAGCGGCCGTCCAACGAGCACGGAAACGCGGGGCCAGGACAGTCTTCGTCACCTGCGCCCCGGAAGCCGTCAAAAATATCCCCGCCGAAGTGGTCATCAACCCCGTCGTGGGGCCGGAAGTGGTCTCCGGTTCGACCCGCATGAAGGCCGGAACGGCCACCAAGCTGGTCCTCAATACACTGACCACCGCGGCGATGATCAAGCTGGGCAAGGTCCATGGAAACCGGATGGTGGACCTGCGGGCAACCAACGACAAGCTCCGCGACCGCGCCGAACGGATCGTCATGGAGATGACGGGCCTGGGGCGCGGATCGGCGAGGCGCCTGCTGTCGCGGGCGAACGGGGCGGTCAAGGTCGCCGTGACGATGCATTTCCGTAACATCGACGCCGCGGCGGCGCGGCGGTTGCTGCGGCGATGCAAGGACTCGCTTCGCGCGGCCCTCGTCCGGAGCGGCGGGGCGGCGCCGCGAAAGAGGGCATCGCATGGATGAGTTGATTTCAAGCCATGGGTGGCTGGGATCCCTGGGCGGACTGGACGCGCTGGTGTTCGTCGGGGCCTTTGCGCTTTTGCTGATCATCGCGGGCCTGGCCGGGAGGAAGGAATCCGGCACGGAGGACTTCTTCCTGGGCGCCCGCCGCGTGCCGGTGATCGTGGCGACGCTGTCGTTCGTGGCCACCGAGGTCAGCGCGGTGACCATCACCAACGTCCCGGGCACGGGCTTCACCGAGAACCTCCAATACCTCCAGTTCTTCATCGGATCGGCGGCGTCAAAGTTCTTCGTGGCCTTCCTGTTCCTGCCGGTCTTCTACAAGCACGACTGCACCAGCATTTATGAGTTCCTCAAGGACCGCTTCGGGTCTCCCACGCAGTATTGCGGGTCGATCTTCTTCTTCGTCACTCGCCTGCTGGCCAGCGGCGCGCGGCTGTACGCGGCCTGCCTGGCGATCGCCTGGATCATGAGTTGGAACCTGATGGGCGTGCTGCTGCTGTTCACTGCCGTCAGCATCGCCTTCATCGCCTTTGGGGGCATCAAGGCGGTGGTCTGGACCGGGGCCTACCAGGCGACGGTGTTCTACCTGGCCGGTGGGGCGGTGGCCGTCTACATCTTCCTGAACATCACGGGCGGATTGGGTCAAGTCCTGGAAATCGCCGGCCAGGCGGGCAGGCTGAGCGTTTTCAAGTTCGATCTCCAGTGGAACAATCCCACCACCTTCTGGGCGGGCACGTTCAATGCCTTCTTCGTCGGTCTGGCGATTTTCGGCACGGATCAGGAACTGGTGCAGCGGCTGTTGACGGTCCGCACACGCCGCGACAGCCAGAAGGCCATCGTTTCGACGATCGTCGCGGCGCTGCCGGTGGTGTCGGTGTATCTGTTCATCGGGACGCTGATGTTTGTCTTCTTCGCCCAGCATCCCGATCCGTCGCTACCGGGCAAGGCCAAGGACATCTTCCCGTATTACATCGCGCACTACCTCCCCGCGGGCCTCAAGGGGCTGGTGCTGGCGGCCATCGTGCTGGCGAGCATCGATTCGCCGCTGGCGTCGCTGTCGGCGTCGTTCGTCAGCGACATCTACCGGCCGCTGATACGCAGGGGCGGTTCGGACCGACACTATCTGCTGGTTTCCCGCCTGGGCGTGGTGGTTTTTGGATTGGTCCTGGCGGGCGTGGCGATGGCTTGCCGAGGGGCGGGCAACATACTGTGGCTGGCGTTCCAGATCATCTCCGTGACCGGCGGGAGCCTCTTGGGCGTCTTCCTGCTGGGCCTGCTGACCCGCCGTGGCACCAACACAGGCAACATCGTCGCCATGATCGCCAGCACCGTGTTGATGACGGCGATATTGCTGGTCTCCAGCTATGGTCCCATCGGGCTGCGGCACTTCCTGGGGCTTTCCGCCCAGGCCGCCCCGGAGGGCGAGCGGGTGCTGGTACCCCTGGCCTGGAGTTGGATCATCGTCATCGGGACGGTGACGACGTTTGCCCTCGGATATGTCTGGAGCCTGTTTTCGGCTCCAAGGAAAAGGAAAGGGCTGAACCATGACGAGGCGTATTGATCTGTTGATACCCCCCAAGCGAGTTTCTCATCGGCCCGGCGTGTTGGCCTGGCCGAAGGCCCCCGTCCTGGCCAGCCCGACGACGGCGGACCTACTGCCGCTGGGGCAACTGTCGGCTGATCTGCTCCGGCGAGTGGGCGTCCAGGCACGCATCGAGCGCAACGCCTTCGGTCCCGCGACGCTGCGCATCCGTCGCGACCCGGCCATCCGAGGACCGCAGCGATATCGCCTGGAGATTTCCCCGCGAGGAATCGAGATCGCCGCCTCCGACGACGCCGGGGCTTACTACGCCATAGCGACCCTTCGCGAACTGCTGGCCGTCCAGGGCCGGCGGCTGGGGGCCTGCGTGATAGAGGATTGGCCCGATTTCCGCCGCCGCGGCATCTACCACGACTGTTCCCGCGGCAAGGTTCCCAAACTGGAGACGCTCAAGGCCCTCGTCGAGCGCCTGGCGCGATGGAAGATCAACGAACTTCAGCTCTATGTGGAAAACGTCTTTACGTTCCAACGCCATCCCGATATCGGCTGCGGATACAGCCCGTTGACCCCCCAGGAAATCCTCGACCTTCAGGCCCACTGCAAGCTCCATCACGTCCGGCTGGTCGGTTCGTTGGCCAGTTTCGGCCACATGGAGAAGATCCTGTGCCTACCGCGGTACCGTCACCTGGGCGAACTGCCCGGGAACCTCGACCGGCCGGGCGGGACGACGCTTTGCCCCACCGACCCAGGCTCGATACGGCTCGTCGAGGAAATGTACGAGGAGTTCGTGCCGCTCTTCGAGGCCGAGGACTTCAACATCTGCGGGGATGAACCCTGGGAACTGGGCCGCGGCCGCAGCCGCAGCAAGAGGCTCGCCAATCGCGTCGGCGTGGGGCGGGTGTACCTGGACTTCCTGCTGAAGATCCACCGCATCTGCCGCAAGCACGGAAAGAGGACCAACGCCTGGGCGGACATCGTGCTGGACCACCCAGAAATCCTCCCCGACCTGCCCGGCGAGATGGTGATGCTCAACTGGGACTACTCCCCCGACGGGGCGCGCATCCCACGCAGCAAGGAAATTGTCCGCGCGGGGCTTCCGCTGGTGGTCTGCCCGGGGACCAACGGGTGGATGTCGCACGGGACGCGCCTCCGCATGGCGATGGAAAACGTGGCTGTCTTCGCCGCGCAGGGCCGCCGTCACAACGCCGAGGGCCTGTTGAACACCGACTGGGGTGATTCCGGCCATCGTAATCCCCTCGGCGTCAGCCTGCACGGTTTCGCCCACGGCGCCGCCCATGCGTGGAACGGCAAGGCGGTCGATGACGACACCTTCACGGAGACCTTCTGCCTCCACGCCTTCGACCAGCGCGACGGCCGGCTGGCCAAGGCCATCCGCATGTTGGGCAACGTGTATCGGACGATCGACCCCGCCGGACGGGGTTGGGTGCTGTACGACTCCTACACCAAGCCGCTCCTGCCGCCGCGAGACGCCAAGACGACGCTGTACCAAACCTCCCCGCCAGGTTGGCGAAAGGTGACAGAGCAACTGGGCGACGAGTCGATCTGGCCCAAGCCCCCGTGTAACATGGACCGCTTCGAATCGCTGGCGTTGGCGGAGATGGCCCTGGGCGCGCGGATGGACGTCCTGGCCTGCCGCCGCGCGATGATCGGAAAACGCCTTATGGACGGCGGTCGCGTTGCCCCGGCGGAACTGCGCGGCCTGGCCGACGACCTCCACGCGATGGCGGAACGCTTTCGAACGCTTTGGCTGGAGCGAAACAAACCCTCCCGCCTTCGCGACAACCTGGCCTGCTTCCGCAAGGTCGAAACCGAATGCCGCCGTCTGGCGGCCAAAAAGCCTCGCTGAGAACGTGTATGAACTTGGCGCGGTGGGGCTCTGTACCACCGCGCCACGAATGAAGTTTCGACGGCCTCTAGTCTGACGGATTTGAGTCGGTGGGACGGGAGCCTTGCTGATCTGTAAATGTGACTGTGGCACAAGCATCTAGCCCGTTCCGAGACCTCCATCGGCCCCCGCAAGACCGGTCGATGCCTCAATCGCCTAGGGAAATCCCCTAGGCACCCTAGGGTCGTCCACTATGCCCAAAACAGGGCGCCCCCCGATTGAAAAAGCCCTCCGCGATGGGGATTATACATACAGAAGCGGAAGCCAACACCCTCCCTCCCACTTGCTCGGGTGATTGCTCCGGATGGCTCCGCGAGAGATTTAGAAGGTCGACAGGCATGGGACAAGGATGTACCGGGCAGCCCCGGACTCCGAGTCCCAGCCTGCCGGCCCGATGTAAGGGCCGGGGCGGCGGTTGCCCGGCCGATGTGATGTGAAAGGACGTACCATGGAGACCAGGCGATTTCAGATTTACAAATGCCCGGTGTGCGACACCGTCGTCGAAGTATTGCACCAGTGGAGCATGGAACTGGTCTGTTGTGGCCCGGCCATGGTTGCCGTTCGCGCCAAGACCCGCAAGCAGGAAGGCTGGGAAGACCACGCCCCCTCCGTCCAGGACATCCCCGGCGGTTGCCGCGTCGCTGTCGGCCACTCGCCGCACCCGATGACCAAGTCCCACCGCATCGAGTGGATCGAACTGGTGGCCGACGGCAGAAGCCATCGCCAGTTCCTCTCCCCAAGCCAGCCGGCCGAGGTGGTCTTTGCCGTCAAGCCCGCCACTGCCGCCGTGCGGGTGTACTGCACCATCCACGGCCTGTGGCAGTCAACGGTCCCAAGCTCCAAGACTGGCCCATCCCCCAAACCCGGCCAAACCCGCCTGGTCCGCTCCTAGCAAAGTAGAGCACGTAGGTTAGCGACCGAAGGGCCGGAAGGCCCCTTCCGGCCGGGGAGCGATCTGCGTGCGAAACAAATGCTTGGATATCCCGCACGCGGAACCTGAGCCTTGTCGGCTCAGAACCCGCGTGCCCTACCCACTCGAATGATTTGTCCAAGGGCAGCTAACGATACTTGTCTTCTATTGACTTAAACCAAGCTGGTTCTTCGCGTTGTCTTGGCAATTTCCAATTCCCTTGTGGTTCGAGACTTTGAATTAGACGTAGGGTCAATTCCTTGGTGGTATCCAGTGAGGCGCTAAAAGGGGCATCTTTTCCTGCTGCTTTGTTTATTTCCGTCATCCTGCGATATCGTTCGCAAAGGACCAGCAATAACTTCCTTTCCCGGCCTTTATTGCTCTTTGAAACGTTAATGTAACGAATGCGGTTTTGCCGATGGTTCTCTTGGTTATGATGGAAAGGGACTTCCATGAGACCCAAGGGTTCTGCGGCAGGGTTGGAGCAGCGGCGGCGCCAGGCCGTTGCGCTTCTGGAGCAAGGCATGAAGCCGGCCAAGGTTGCCAAAACGGTGGGCACGTCGCGTGCGTCGGTGACCCGGTGGCGGCAGGTGGTTGAGGCCAGAGGCCAGGAAGCCTTGGAATCAAAGCCTCATCCCGGCGGGAGATCTCGCCTGACGCTTGCCCAGCGCAAGCGCCTGGTCCGCCTGTTGCTGCAAGGCCCCCGCAAGCACGGGTACGGCACGGAGTTGTGGACGCTGTCGCGGGTGGCGGAAGTGATCGCCGTGACCTTCGGCGTCGAGTACCACCCCAGCGCGGTATGGCATATCCTGCGGTCAATGCGATGGAGCAGCCAGAAGCCCGAGCGTCGTGCCCGCGAACGGGACGAACAGTCCATTGCGGCGTGGCGTCAGCAGGAATGGCCGCGGATAAAAAAACGCCCAAAAAAGCTGCCGAAGCGTCGTATTCCTGGATGAGACGGGCCTGATGCTCGCCCCGCTGGTGCGGCGGACCTGGACTCCGGCAGGTCAGACGCCGGTGATGTACTCGTGGGATCGGCACGACCGTCTGAGCGTGATCGCGGGCCTGAGCCTGTCGGCCCGGGCACGGCGGGTCGGGTTGTACTTCGCCATCCACGAAAAGAACGTGACGGCCGAGGAGGTCGAGACGTTCCTGAGGCGGGTGCAGCGGTCGCTGGGCCACAAGTTGATCGTGGTGATGGACCGATGGGCGGTCCATCGCAAGGCGGCCAAGAGCCTGTTCGGCGACAAGCGGTTCTGGATCGAGTATCTGCCGCCCTACGCCCCGGACCTCAACCCGGTGGAGCACGTGTGGAAACACACGAAGTACGACGACCTGGCGAACTACGTTCCGGCCGACCTGCTGGACCTGGAGATCGAATGCGAGATTTCCATCGACCAGACCCGTCAGCGCCCCGAATTGTTGCGGTCGTTCTTTCATGCGGCTGAATTGGAAATCTGATGTGTTACATTGTCGATTCAAAGGTCAATAGTCTTCACGAAGACGGCCGGATACATCAACAACTCATCGGAACACATTAAGGACCTGGATATCTTTCCAGGTTCATGCTGCTTGTTCTCTATCTCATTGTCAAGAATATCCCTATTATACTCACACATTCCATCCACAACATCTTCTCTGTTCACTAACGCAGATAATGTCGCGGAGGCACGGATCGCGCGAGTTATTCCAAAATTGCGATCGTCATAAAGCCCAAACAAAACCTTCCCTGGGGTTCTTAAAAAATAGTGCTTGCACAATACTGATGACTTGGCGGTTTTGATTTCATCAAGTGGCATGTCGAATTTGGCGGCAATTTTCTTATCATACGGGAGGACGCCTTCCAGATGCAGAATATCTTCGGCATTCAACACTTCGCGATCCACTATTGTCTTCTCGTAGTCATCCATAACTCCCGATATATTTATATCAACCGGAGCGTCGGTCGGTTTAGATGCTTCCACATCATTATCATTGGCCTTCGCCCGTTCGGAATCAACGACAACCTCCTGTTGTGTGGCCGCACTCGAATGCCCGTTCTTGACATCACTGGGCATAAGTCTCAGGAACAACAACAATCCTGTTGCCAACAGAACAGCACATGTTATCGGCAGAACAATCGTCCTATGCCGCATAATAAAAACCCCTCTTGGATGTCGACCAAGATACCTTGCCAGACACCACGCTAGCTACGGGTATGCCGCATCGATCGACAATCCCGTAACTTGGTGCCAAGCTCACGCTTGCGTGAGCATGTCTGATCTTTTATCTCCTGATAGCCGGGTAGGGCACGCGGGTTCTGAGCCGACAGGCTCAGGTTCCGCGTGCGGGATTTCCGGCCGATCTTTTCGCACGCAGATCGCTTCCCGGAAGGGGCCTTCCGGCCCTTCGGTCGCTAACCTACGTGCCCTACTTCTCATCAACGTATGCGATACACCTGGCCGCGGAGTTCCACCACCAGTTCTTCGCTCTCTTGCTGGCTGGCCAGGAGTTGGTTTTCGGCGGTCGTGTTGTCGGTTACCAGTTTGAAGTACTCGTCGCTGAATCGCGTGACGGTCTGGACGCGGTCCTTGTCGCGTTCGAGGTCCACGCCGGCGGCGTTGGCGGCCAGCCAGACGTTTCCGCCGCGGCGATAGACGGCCTGGTTGCCCACTTGGCGGACGTTGCGGACCTCTTGCACCTGGCCGGCCTCATACGCGGCTGTGTCGCTCTGGCCGATCTGGGCCACCCCTCCCCCCGCCATCGCCGCCGGGGCGTTGCGGGCCTCGTTGAGTTGCATCCGGTTTACGGCCCCCAGTTGCCCGCCCGCCCCCTTGTACTCGCTGAGCGGCTTCGCCGCCGCCAGGGCGCGGCTCATGACCACATCCTTGCGGTGCAGCGGGACCGTCTCGTCGGCCAGGAAACTGGTGTAGGGCGTCATGATGCCATACCGCAGGCTCAATCGCACCACCTCGTCGATGACCTCCTTGTCCTGCCCGTGGAGTTGAATCTGGTCCAGCAGCCAGCCGATCCGCCGCATCGCCCATATCTGCTCGACAAAGGCAAACCGCGTGTCTCGGCCGCTCGTGGGGAAGTCCACCGAATACTCGAAGGTCCGCTCCTTTCCCTCGTAATCGCCGCGGATGGTCAGCGTGGCCGTGCGTTCCCCGCCATCTCCGTCGCCGCGCTGACGGGCGTTCCACTCGTATCGCCCGGCCAGGACGATCTGATCGCCCTCGAACAGGTCGCCAAGCTCGCGCGGGTAAACGTCCTTCAACGTGACATCCAGGCCGTGTATCGCCAGCTTCAGGCCCGTCATGACGGGGTTTTTTATCTTGGCGTAAAGCGAGGACACCTTGGCCTCGATGGGTTCGTTGGGCTTGACGTAGTCGCTTCTGCCGCCGTTGTCGCCGGCCAGCTTGTCCAGCAGGCGCACGTTGACGTCGTAACCAACCCCGAAGGCAAACAGCCGCGCGGCGGCGTCGTTGGCGGCCTTGCTGTCTTTGAGAATCACGTTTTCGTCGGTCTGCCCCACCGTAGGCAAACCATCGGTGAGGAAGATGATGTATGCAGGCCGGGGTGGAAATTGGTTCTGCACGGCCTGATGTCCGCTCACGAGCTTTAAGGTCGTCATCAACGCCTCGTGGATGTTCGTCCCCCCCTGCGCCTCGATGCGGTCCAGCCGGTCGCGGGCCTCTTCCAACCGCTCCTTGGTTACCCACGACAACAAGTTAAAAAATGCCTCCACCGAGTCGTTGTAGACCACCACGTTGAACCGGTCGTCTTTGTTGAGGTTGTCCAGGATATAACGAAGCGACTCCTTGGCCTGGGCGAGCTTCTTGCCGCTCATCGATCCGCTGTGATCCAGGACGATCACGACATCCTTGGGCTGCACCTTCCGCTGGGCCAGCCGCGGATTGGGGCTGACCAACAGCATGAAATACCCGTCGCTGCCGCTGCCGGCTTGGTGGGTCAGGAACGTCGCCCCGACGTCCTCGTCGGCGGCGCGGTAGAACACCTGAAAATCGCTGGCCGGCAGCGTGTCCTTGGCGTGATACGTCGCCACCACGTGGCGATCATCCTGGTGGCGGACGGTGATGTCATGGCTGGGCGAATAGACGGAGGTGATATCGGCGGCAGAGCGAATCTCCACCTCCACCTCCACGTCCTCGATGGGCCGGGCCGAAAACTTCTCGGTGTTCAGCGGGTACCACACCTCCACCACGTCGCGGTCCTTCTTGCAGACATAGTTGTAGTGGACCAGCACCTTGGCGGGTTTTCCCGCCTCCAGCGGAAACGCGCGGGTCTTGTACAGGCCGAAACCCGCGTATTCCAGCAGCGCCGGATCCTTCTTGCGCCGCACGATGTCCTCATAGGTTCGCCGCGCCTCCTCCGCCGGCAGGAGCCTGGCGGCCAGGTCCTTGCCGTCCACCGACAGCGTCATGGAGTCGATCGCCGCCCCGGGCGGGACGGGAAACAGGTACTCCACCTCGATGGCCCCCGAACCGGTGTTGACGAACTCCTGGTCGATGTTCACCGAGGCCACCTGCTCGCGGACCGCTATCCGCACGTGGTGGTACTTCACCGCCCATTGCCCGCGTACGCGATGTTCAGGCCGGATGGGCACGATGAATCCATCCGCCATCGCCCACGATGCCGCCACGGACAAAACCACCGCCGCCGCTGCCGACCTGATCGCCGTTTTCATGTCCGATCTCCCGAGGGTTTGACTCGAAGGTTCATGCCACACCCCCTTTGGACGCACAAACCCCGCGGCGGTTCCCGAAAACTACCTAAAAAACCACCAGAGAGATCGCCAGACATCAGCCCGGCCGCAACCCGCCCCCCACCAAGTGCTATGCCACGCTTGCGTGAGCATAGCTGCTCTCTTGCCTCTCTGCGGCAACACATGGCCACACAAGCGTGGCCAGGCCCCCCGCCGCCCTTCCATGCGGCTTGAAGACGGCGGGCGGTGCCCGCCCTACGCGGCTGACGGACCTTAAGAAACTGCCGTAAGCATTGCGCGTGCAATCCCGCAAGGGGCCTTCCGGCCCCGGAAGGGGCCCTTCCGGGCAAGTTGCACGCCACCGGCCTTTCATGCTCCAAGATGGCGGGCGGTGCCCGCCCTACGCCTACGCCTACTACGCCTACGCCGCTACGCCGTTACCACGGTATTGACATCAGTGCCCAGTAGAGGCCGGCGGAGAGGATCGCGGAAATCGGCATGGTGACCACCCAGGAGGAGAGTATCTGGCGGACCACCCGCATGTCGAGGGCGGCGATGCCTCGCGCGAAACCCACGCCCACGATCGCCCCGACCATCACGAACGTGGTGGAGATGGGCAGCCCCAGCTTGGAGCAGACAAGCACCGTGGAGGCCGTGGCGAATTCAGCGGAGAAGCCCCGGGTGGGAGTGATCTCCGTGATCCTTTTGCCCACCGTGGCGATGACCTTGTAGCCCATCGTGGCCAGTCCGATGACGATGCCCGCGCCGCCGAAGGCCATCAGCCAGGGCGAAACGCTGGCGTGGCTGGACAGCGGCTGGCCGCTGAAGGCGTGCATGCTGCCGGCCAGGGGGCCGATGGCGCTGGCGACGTCGTTGGCGCCGTGGGCGAAAGACATGTAACAGGCGGTCATCACCTGAAGCCAGCCGAACCATTGCTCCACGACCTGGTAGCGATCCTTGAGTCGCACCCGCTCGCGCTGCGTGCGGATGTGAATGATCCACCGCGCCACCAGGTAGATGACGGCGGCGATGGGCAGCGTCACGGCCAGGCACTGATAGAGCGGCAGGCCCAGGTCGAGTTTCGGCAGCCCCTTGTAGGTGGCCGAAAGGAACAGGATGGAGAAGGTGGCGGCATAACCGAACGGGACGGCCATCTTGGCCATGTACACGGGGTGGCGGCTTTGGAGAACCCATCGCACGACGCAGCGGTAAACGATGTAGGCCGCGACCGCGCCGGTGAGGGGAGACAGCACCCAGGAGATGGCGATTGTGCCCAGGCGGGACCACTGCACGCAATGCGGTCCGCCGACCGCGCTGACCAGGGAGAAGCCGATGATGCCGCCGATGGTGGCCTGCGTCACCGAGACCGGGCGGGACATCAGCGTGGCGATGTTCAGCCAGATGGCCGACGCCAGCGCGACGCTCAACATCCCCATGCCGAAAACGCGAGCGTTGCCGACGAAACTGGACATGGGAAGGATGCCGCCCTTGATCGTCTCCGTGACGTGGGATCCCACCAGGAAGGCCCCGAGGAACTCAAACACCGACGCCAGCAGGATGGCCTGCCTCAGCGTCAGCGTACCGGCGCCCACCACGGTGCCCATGCCGTTGGCAACGTCGTTGGCCCCGATGTTCCATGCCTTGTAGAAGCCCACGGCAACCGCTATGACGAGCAATAAAGTCAACGGCGACTCCGGGGGCTACTTTCGAAGGATCATCAAACGCAGGTTCTTGCCGACGTTCTCGGCGTGATCGGCGATTCCCGCCAGCGACCGGCAGAGCTTGTCCAGCAGGATGATGGTCACGGGATCCACCGCGGGCTGGCCGTAGTATCGCCGCGCGAACTTCCGGCTGAGCTTGTCGGATTCCCATTCCATGTGGGCGATCTGCTGGATCTTCAGGAGCACCTCGTCGGCCTCGGGGCCCACGAAGGACTGCTTCTGAAGCTGCCCGAGGTGCTCGGCCAGCGTCAGCAGGGAGTTGCTGACCTCGACCACCTTGTCCACCATCGCCAGGAAATCGCCGTGCCAATCCGGCGGAATGGTCAAGCGTCGGAAGGTGGCCACGACGGCGTAGTCCTCGGCGTCGTCGGCGATGCGGTCCATCTGGGAGAGGAACTGCGCCATGTCCTCGCGGTTGACCGGCAGGAAGTAGCGATTGGGGAGGGCCTGGCGGATGTGGTCCTTGATCTGGTCGGCCTCGAACTCCGTCTTGGACATCTGGTGCTGAAGCTCGTTGAGCCGGTTGATGTCGCCGGCCAGCACGGCGTCGGTGATCGGCCGCACCAACGCCACGCACTCGTGGACCTTCTTGGCGTGCTCGATCATCGGCTCGAAGGGCGACTTGCCGAACAACCCTGTCAAATCCATGGGAAACCCTTTCCACTGGGCGCCAGCCAACCGCGGCGCCATGCCGGGGCATGGTAGCAATCCAGCCGGCGAATGGGAACAGGCTCCTGCCCGCCAGTGGAAGCCTGGTAGGGCACGCGGGTTCTGAGCCTATCGGCTCAGAACCCGCGTGCGGAATTTCCGGCGATTCGTTTTTACATTGGAGACTATTCGGTTCTACATTCCTGTATTCCGCACGCGGATCGCTCCCTGCGGTCGCTAACCCGCGTGCCCTACGGCAACTCAACGTTAACGTGTGTGCACATCATCGACAGCCTTGTAGCGGTACGGAATCCTGAACCGGAAGGGATCAGGCACACATTCGGGGTGAAAGTGCCCCTTTATACTCCTTGGGGGCAGTCCTTGGTTGATGGATATGGCGAAGTTGATCATCCGTATCTCCGGCTGTCGATGAAGGAGACGGTACGCCCACGCATGGAGAGCAGCGTCCCCCAACTCGCATAGCTCATGGTCGGAGAAACACTCAATCGGCACGTCGACAGCCACTACGGTTGGAAGGCCTAGCTTCCTGAGCTCGGCTTTCTCTAAACAATTGGCGTCGTGTCCGACATGGGCAGCTAGACACTGAAGATACTCGCTTCCGTAGATCAGATAGTGACCGCAGTATTCTATGAGATATCGGTCGTCCAAGCCGAAGTAGACGAAACCATCACGACCATAGGAACCTGCCATTGCCTCGATGGCATCATCAATATGTGCCGCCGCAATATTCGGGAAGCTTGGGTTACCAAGGAATAGGGCTCGAAACTGTTCATCAAGCTTCCGTGGGTTGAGCACTCTTATGCCATGTTCATAGTAGCTCTTGACATCGACGGGGCGACAACAATGAAACATTCTGACGTGTCTGAACGCATGCCGCAAGTGATTCGGTAGCTGTGCAGCAACGTCAGCATAGAGACCAAGTTTGGAATAGACATCCTGAAAGGCCAGAACATCGTCCAGATAATCGAACACCTTTCTATGTTGTCGCAATAGGCCTATAAGTTCGGGCCGGAGTGCTGCTGGAATCACCGCTGTTACCAGTGGCTCCCACTCAGAGGGATCCTTCCACCGAAATGTTTTTGGGCTTGTCATTCCGCGTGCTCCAGTTCGGTAGAAGTTCGGTAGCGCGAGCAACTATCGTTGCTCGCGCAATTCAAAATGACGTTATTGTTGCGCGTGCAACCCCGGAAGGGGCCCTCCGGGCAAGTTGCACGCCCTTCTACGTCTTCTTTTTGGCGGCGCGGCGGATCTCCGCGATGGTCTTGGTGTGGAGCCGTGCGGCGCCTTTCCACTTGCGTGTTCCCAGTCGCTTGCAGGAGGCCAGGCGCTTGGCGGCCTTGGGAACCTCGCGGCGGTACTGGGGCAACCAGGGGGCCTGGGCGACGAGCATCTCATCGACCATCTGGGCGATTTCCTCCGTGTCGCAAACCGCCCCGGTCAGCGGGTCGTGCATCACGGCCTGCTTCAGCAGTGTCGCGTCGCCCGCCACCGCCGCCAGGACGCTCATCCGCTGCACGTTGACGCTGGCCGACAGCGTCGCCGCGCAGGCCAGGGGCAGATCGCCCACCCGCGGGATGCTGATGCCGTTGTGGTCCACGTATCCGGGAACCTCCACGATGCAGTCGCCGGGCAGGTTGGAAATGCAGCCGTTGTTGCGGACGTTGAAATGCCCGCGATAGACGCGCCCCGTCTCCAGGGCCTCGATGATGTGGCTGCCGTGCTCGTTGCTGCGGTTGTCTTGAGAGATGGGCTTGTCTTCGGCCTTGAGCCAGCGGCGGAAATCGGTGTGGAACCAATTGCGCCCCTCCGTGGAGATTCGCAGGTAACCGCCGGTCTCCCCGTTGATCCAACTGCTCATGTCGATCCACTTGCGGATTTCCCCCGGGCGCTTGCGATACCAGGGGAGGTATTCGGACAGATGGCCGTTGGATTCGGTGCTGTAATAACCAAACCGCCGCAACACGTCCATGCGGACCTTTTCGGTCTTGCGGTACTCCGGATATCGCTCGAAGGCCGCCAGCAGTTCCTTTCCGCTGATCTCCCGGCCCTTGTAGAGGATGCGGATGTACCAGGTCTGGTGGTTGATGCCCGCGCAGATGATGTCCACGTCCTTGACGCTCTTGGCGCCCAGCACCCTGGAGATCTGCCAGTGCCCGCCCTGGACGCCGTGGCAAAGCCCCACGGTGTTGACCCGGCCATACTCCAGCGCCGCCCAGGTGTTCATGACGTTGGGGTTGGCGTAATTGAGGAACAGCACGTCGTCCTTGGCCACCTCGCGGATATCCTTGCAGAAATCCAAAATGCAGGGGATGTTCCGCTGGCCATACATGATGCCGCCGATGCACAGCGTATCCCCGACGCACTGGTCCACGCCGTATTTGAGCGGGATGTCGATGTCCAGCTTGTAGGCCTCCAGTCCGCCGATGCGCGTGCAGTTGATGACGTAGTCGGCCGACGCGACCGCGCGGCGGCGGTCCAGGGTGGCCGTGATCGTCGCCGGGAGCTTGTTGGTCTCCAGGTCCTTTTGACAGAGCTGGACCACCATGTCCAGGTTCCGCCGGTTGATGTCGGTCATCGCGAAATGAGTGTCGGCGAATTCCGGCACGGCGAGAATGTCCCGGAAGAGCCTCCGGGTGAAACCCACGCTTCCGCCACCGATGAATGCGATCTTAAGTGCCACGATTTCTTCTCCTTGACGAATGGTCCTTCGCCGCCGGCGGCCCGTCCGCGTCGCGGTAACCAAGACTGGCCTTCTACATTCCTCCGCGTATCAACGCAAGACAAACTTGTCTTGTTCGGATTTCAAGGTGCAGTTGGATTTCCTGGCACTGGTGTTTCAAGCCCGCAGGGCGTTTGAAAATAGCCCCGCCCGATCAGGGCGGGGGAAAAGGTCGCGACAGGTCCAGAGCCCCCTGCGGGCGACTGAAATCGACATCAAACCCAGATCATGTCCGTAATGAACCGCACGCATACCCGCTTGAGGAACTTCAATCGCCCCTCAAGGGGGCTCCACTTGCACGGCGACGCCTGCCGCCCCGCCCTCCGCTGCGCTACGGACGGGGCTACTTTCAGTCGCCCTCCGGGCTGACAACAGGAGCCGCCAACGCTTTACAGCTTGCCAGAAAAATCAACCGCACCGTTTTGAAGTGACAGGACATTGTTTGTCCAGGCGCCAAGGCAGGATAAAATCACGGGAACTGCCGGCGGCGGCCGGCGGCGAAGAGTCATCCGGGAAACGTCGGCCAATCTAAGGAGACCATCACACATGCGTATCCTCATTCTCGGCGGCACGGGCTTGATCAGCACCTCCATCACGCGAGAGCTTCTCAAACGGGGCGACGACGTTACCCACTACAATCGCGGCCGCAGCGAGGCGATGTACGGACCAGGGGAAGTCGCTCAGATCGTGGGCGACCGCACCCGCCACGGCGATTTCGAGCGGCAGATCAAGGATACCGGCCAATGGGATTGCGTCATCGACATGATCGGCTACCAGCCCGCCGACGCCGAAAGCGACGTCCGCGCCTTCGCCGGGCGAACGAAGCACTTCATCTTTTGCAGCACCGTGGATGTCTACACCAAGCCGGCCACGCGCCTGCCCTACCTGGAGAACGAGCCTCACCGCGGCATCGGCGCGTATGCGATCAACAAGGTTGCCTGCGAGTCCATTCTCATGCAGGCCCACCGTCGCGGCGACATGCCGGTTACGATCATCAGGCCGGCCATGACCTACGGCCAGGGTGGGGGCATCCGCAGTCCGTTTGGCGGAGGCGTCATGATCGACCGCTTGCGCAAGGGCAAGGAGATCATCGTTCATGGCGACGGCATGAGCCTTTGGGTCACCTGCCATGCCGACGATGTCGGCCATGCGTTCGTGACAGCCGCCGGCAAGGAGAGGACGTTCGGCCGGGCCTACCACGTTACCGGCGAAGAGTGGATGACGTGGGACCAGTTTCACCAGATCGTCGCGCAGGCCATCGCCGCCGCGCCGCCGCGGATCGTGCACATCCCATCGGAAATCCTTGCCAAGGTCGCCCCTCGCCATGCGGGCATCTGCATTGGCAACTTCATGTTCAACAACATCTTCGACAATTCCGCCGCCAAGGCCGACCTGGACTTCCACTACCGCATCCCCTGGCTGGAGGGCGTCAAACGTGTTCAAGCCTGGATGGATGCTCGCGGCATGGGGGAAAAGCACGACCAGGACCCCTTCTACGACCGCGTGCTGGAAGCATGGAAGCACTTGGGGGAAAACATGGTTGACTGCCTGGCTGGACAGGAATCGTAACTCTCGGACGTGGTACATGCCGGTCTCGGCATCGCGGAAGTAACCCGGTGCCATGGACATGGCTTAGCCACGTGGCCATGTGTTGAAGTTTCTCATGCAACATAAATAACAACAAGAGCGTCGGGCCGTGCCCGACCTACCCGGCTAGCGGAGGCGCGCTCGCTACCGCTTCGCGCAATGAGGGATACTTTCTGGGCCAGATTCAGGCAAGCGGCCTGAACCGGAGGAACCCGAGCGCTGAACAGGACTAGTTCTCACCCTCGAACTACAAGCACCCACTGGAAGGGGAATTACTCAACCCCGATCCAGCCAACGGAACTGCCGCCGTTGCGTTCCACAAGCTGGGCTGTGTGATGCTGGATATGTCGCAGATTGTTGAGGTGGAACTCAAACTGGTTCTGCTTGTACCAGTGGGGCCAACACGGTTTCTCTGGCTCCAGATGCTCCAGGTACTCGGGAATCGCCGCCAGCACGAAGTCGATGAACTCGATGATGTCAGCCTTCGAGTACGATTCGTGTGGCACGAACCTCTCGTGAGGCGGCCACGGCGTCGGGCCGAGGAAGTGGCAAGCGGTGGACTGTCTCGGCCATCTCTTGACTTGCCCCTCCGCCGGACTGCAGTAGATGTTGGCGTAGTAGACGGCGTGATACGCGATATGCCAGGCGGCTTCCTTCACCTCGTCCGTGTAGACCCACGTGTCCTCCGCCGTCTCGGCAATGACGCCCTTGAGCATGGCCAGCGCTATCCGGTATTGGTTGGCGAGTTCGCCCTTCATCCCACATCTCCCATGTGTGCGTCTGCTGACGACCGTTTGCCAGCACTCTCGATGATTCTATCGCGATTTGGCGGTGCCTAATTCCGGGGACACCATACCTAATTCGCCTTTTCCTTTTTGGGCCCTGGCTTCTTTGGCAACAGGTCGCGTCCGAGAGCCTCGCCGAGCCGCTTGAGCCGGATAGGTTGGGCACGGCCCGACGTATTGTCTGCGTTACTTGATGTGGAATCCCGGCCGCCACCACCCGTGCCAACCTTGCCATGCCGGTCAGTGTAAACCATCACGAAAACCTTTCAAGAATTAAATGAATATGGTGTCCCCGGATTAATGCGGATTAATGGCACCGCCAAAAGGGAAGCTTTTCACGGCGCCGGTTCCCAGGGAGGGCGTTGCGTCTGTCCCCAGATGGCCTGGTTGTTCCGGTTTTCGACGAGGGGCTTGGAACCGCGGTTGCCCTTCCATCCCTCCCAACTCCAGCAGTTGATGATCGCCCCGTAGCAGCCCATCTTGCACCACAGCCCACCGGCGGCGTTGCCCTCGGTGTAGCAGGTGATCAGCCGCTGGTTGTTGTCGATCTCCAGGCCCCAGCCGGACTGGCGGTTGGCGCCATTGGCGGAACCGTTGCCCTCGGCCACCACGTCGATGGTGTTGGAGCTGGAGTTGGCCGCGCACAGGCCGCCCAGGCCGTTGGCCACCAGGTAGGCCTGGATCTGGTGGGCGTTGGTGCAGCCGGGCGTGTCGATCCCGTCCAGCCGCAGCCCGTATCCGCGGTTGTCGAACAGGCGGCAGTCGCGTACCGTTCCGCAGTTGCCCTTGGCGAAGCGTATCCCATCGCCCCCGCAGCGGCGGACCTCCAGGCCCGAAAGGTACACGAAGTCGGCCTGCTGACCGGCTTCGCCGATCTGGATTCCCGTCTGGTCGGCGCTGCCGTCGCCCTCGATGGACAGGTCGCGGATGTGGACCTGTTCGCTCTGCGTGACGATCAGCCCGCTGGACGGTCCGGCAAGCAAAAGGACGGAGCTTCGCGACCACTCGCCGCGGATGGGCACGTTGAGGCGGAGCTTGTCCCGCAGGAGATATTGTCCCGGGGGCAGATAGACGGGGGCACGGGCGGTCCGCGCCCACTGCACAGCCGAGCGCAGGGCGGCGGTGTCATCGGTCCGCCCGTCGCCGAAGGCGCCGAAGGCCCGGACGTTGGCGGAATAGTTCCACGCGGACAGTTCGGCGGCGCGGCCCGCGCACCCGCCCGCCAATGTCGCCAGGAATGCGACGGTGACAACCGGAGGCAGTGACCTTCGGATCATGCTCCGCAGTCCCATAGCCGCCCTCATGCCACACTGTATCAGCCACTGGGCCTTGGGGATACCGAATTCCCAGGCCAGGCAGTCATCGCGGCCCAGGATATCGTACGTAACATCTTATATATAAAGCTGATATAACCGAGATTGGCGAGGGGATCGGCAGTTCTGGGGCGGGGGGAAAGTCTCTATCCAGAACCGGGGCTTTGTGGTATAATTTTCCCTAATCGGGTCAGGTGGACCGCCTACCCCGCCCGGTACGCTCGAAGCATCCTGCCGCCACGGAGGGCCAATAGGAGTTTGTCTGTTATTGTGTTTATTTCGGCCTGAGGAAATTCTCCGGGAGGAGTTTCGATGGATTCGACCGTGAGTCGCTCAGCGGCTGATCTTGTTTCTCGCCGTTCCACCTTCGAGCCGTTGGAGAACCGGTGTCTGCTGAGCGCCACGCCTCCGCTGGGTACGGCGCCGTACTTCGACACCGCCCTGGGGGACCACTACTATGTGGAGACGCGTTCGCTGACCCTCGGCGTGGACGGCGGCGACGACGATCCGGGCGACCATGTGTCTGTCAGCGCCGTCAGCAGCAACCCCAACGTGTTGGTCTCCATTCCCACCGGCGACAAGTTCGCCCGGCTGATGTTTTCGGACTTTGAGTTTAACCCCATCGGCGAGGTGGTGGTGGAGCTGTTCACCGCCGCCGGTGGGGCGGCCACGCAGCGGTTCATCACCCTGGCCACCGACGGGGTCAACGACGACGGCACTTTGGACGACGACACCACGCCGTTCTACACCGACGTGCCCATTCACCGCGTCATTCCCGGTTTCATGATTCAGACGGGCGACGTGCTCAACGGCGACGGCTCGGGCGGCAGCCCCCTGGGAGCGTTTGACGACGCCATCGATCCGGTGCTGAGCTTCAGCGACATCGGCGCGCTGGCGATGGCCAACTCCGGCCCGGACACCAATGACTGCCAGTTTTTCATTACCGACGCTTCGACGACCTGGCTGGACGGAAAGCACTGGATCTTCGGGCAGGTCATTTCCGGCCAGGACGTTGTGCGAGCCATCAGTGAGCTTGATAGCGACAGTAACAACCGCCCACTGGACATTCCCTATCTGACTCAGGTGGAGATATTCGACAGTTACCAGGACGGGGCGGTCATCGTCCAGGCGGTCAACGGTTTCGTCGGCGACGCCGACGTGACGGTCACGCTGACCGACGCGGAGGGCAACCAGGCCAACAAGCAGGTCGAGGTGACCTTCGAAGGCGACCTTCAGGTGGCCCCGGGCAGCACGACAACCTACAGCGTCGATTTGTCGGGGTTGACCAATCCCACGATCACCAGCAGCCTCGGCACGTCCGTGGTTTCGCTGGACTCTGTCAACGGTACGGCGACGGTGACGGTCCCGGCCGGTTATGCGGGCATGTTCCGATTGTCGATCTCGGACAACGCCACGTCCACGCCGCAGGTTGTCCGCTCCAACGCCGTCTTCTCGCGCGACACCTATGACCCGCTGGTCTTTGAGCGGGTCCAGGCGCCCAACGGCAGCAGCGTGCTCTGCGCGCGGCAGGTGGGCGATCGCCTCTACGTCGGCCGGCAACCGACCACCAGCAGCGGCAACGGCGGGCTGGACATCTACGATGTCTCCGATCCGGCCAAGCCCGTGCGGCTCAGCCGCCTGGAGGGCATGTTCTACTACCCCGGCACCACGGACACCGTGGACAGGTTCCTCATCCACGATATCGAGGTCAAAGGCAACACACTCATCGCCGCGACAACCTTGAGCATCTGGAGCGAGGACCAGAACTACGTCGAAGAGCACCTGCTGACCTTCGATGTCTCCAACCCCGCCAAGGTCAAGGTCCTGGGCGCCACGCCCCTTAGCAAGGGGCTGGATGTCTGCGTGGAGGGCAACCTGGCCTTGGTGGCCGGTGGTCAGGACCACGGGGTGTTCGCCTTCGACATTACCGACCCCGCCGTCATCGTCCCACTGGGGGAGGTTGTCAACCTGTTGCCTGGAGTCAAGATCGTCTACGCCATCGGCGTGGAGATTCGCAACGGCTTTGCCTTCGTCAACGCCAACGTCGATGAAAACGGCCAGGGGGGCGCCGGGATCGTCGTCCTGGACGCCACCAATAAAAGCGCGATCAAGTTCGCCGGATTCTTCCAGGCCGGAAGCCCCTGGGACATCGACCTGGACGGCTCGATACTCTACGTGGCCGACCGTGGCGGGGCTTTGGCGGCCTTCGACGTTTCCAAGCCGACGGCGGTGAAGTATGTGGGCCACGTCGCCGTCGCCGACGGGCCTTGGCAGGTGGAGGTCGGCGGCGGGCTGGCGGTCGTCGCCAACGACAAGGGCTACGCTTTCTTCGATGTGACGACCCCCAAAAATATCCTGCCGCGCGTCGTGTGGAACAGCGGCCTGGACGAGGGCAGGCACGTGTCCGTCAACGGGCCGTGGGTCACACTGTCGCTGGGCGGGGACGGATGGGTGATGCTCGACGACGCCTTCACGCGAATCCAGGGCAAGCGGACCCTTCTGGACGAGCACGGCACGGCGGTGACGTTCAACGTCAAGGGCGGCCAGCTCGTCGTGGCCACCAGCGGTTTGGCCGGTGGGGAGTTCCGCTCCTTGGACGTGATCGCATGCAATGGCTCCACCGCGGTCAGCATCACGGGCAAGGCGGAGTTCACCCTCGGCGATATCGTCGTCCACGGTTCGCTGGGGAGTTTCACGGCCAAGCAGGCCAACCTCGCCGGTGATATGACGGTGGAAGGCGCCATTGCCAAGCTGACGCTGGGAGACGTCGCGGGCGGCAAGATCGACCTCAATTCCCTTGGCGCGGTGATCGGTCCGAAGCTGTCATTGTCGGTGGTGCTGGACCAGGTGAAAGATTGCCTCCTCGACACGCATGGGATCCCCGTCAAAAGCCTCTCGGCCGCCCAGTGGCTCAATACCGACGGCGACGCGCTTAACGACCGGATCACCGCCCCGTCCATGGCCAAGCTGTCGGTGAAATACGACTTCGCCGCCGGGGTGCAGATCCACTGCGTCACGGGGCTTTCGGCGATGGGCAGCGCGAGCATCGGTGGCAACGTCATCAGCGGTCTGTGGGAGATCACCGGCGGGAGCTTGGACAAGCTGACGGTCAAGGGCAACATGGGCGCGAACCTGAAGGTCACCTATGCCGGCGTCAAGCCCGCCCTGGGCAGCGCGAGCATCGGCGGCAACGTCATCGGCGAACTGTGGGAGATCACCGGCGGGAGCTTGGACAAGCTGACGGTCAAGGGCAACATGGGCGCGAACCTGAAGCTCACCTACTCCGGCGTCAAGCCCGCCCTGGGCAGCGCTAGCATCGGTGGGGACCTGGCCGGGAGGATATGGGACGTCTTGGGCGCCGTCGGCAAGGTCACCGTGACCGGAAAGATCAACGACAGTGTGATCCGCGCCACCGGGAACGTCACGAGCATCACGGCAGGGGCGATCTACGACAGCGACATCCTGGCCGGATTCGATTCCACCTTCACCGCCCGTCATGCCGACGTCCACGGCGACTTCGCCGGAAGGCCCCAGTCGATGATCGGTTCGATCTCCATCAAGGGCCTCAAGCTGCCCAAGGGCGTCGCGCCGCCTGCGTTCTATGTGGACAACGTCAACGTCACCTCCTCGAAGGTCGGCAAGGTCAGCCTGATCAACGCCGATTTCACCGATTGCGGCCTGTTCGTCTGCCAGAACCCCCTGGGCGGCGAAGTGGCGTGGATCAAGCACACCGACACGGTGCTCAAGAAGACTTGGGTCTGGCCGTCCAAGAGCATGCTGAACGCCCCCGCCGGATTCGTCAACATTCTGTGACGCCCGCGGCGGCAAGGCGGTATAAAACCGCGCCTGTCGCCGGAGGGTCACGCCAGGATGTCCAGCTTCTCCAGGCTGACGGCGTGGCGAAGCGTCCCCCCGGCGCGCCACGATTCGTATTCCTCGATCATCATGTCGGCCATCCTGAACACTTCCGCGTCCATCGAACCGGCGATGTGGGGGGTGAGCACGACGTTGGGAAGCTCATATAACGGTGAACCAGCAGGCGGTGGCTCCGGGTCCGTCACGTCCAGCACGGCCCAGAGGTCGCCACGGCGGCGCAGGACCTCCACCATCTCCTCCTGGCGGACGATCGCCCCGCGGGCGGTGTTGATGAACGTGGCGCCTTGCTTCATCGACTCCAGCATTGCCCCGGTAATCATTCCCCGGGTGGCCGGCAGGTTGGGGGCGTGCAGGGAGACCACATCCGCGCGGCGGAATATCTCTTCCAGCGAACACATCTCCACATCCAGGCGGCGGGCCTCCTCGGCCGTGACGTACGGATCGTAGGCCAGCACGGACACGTCGAAACTCCGCAGAAGTTCTCGCACCTTCCTGCCCACCAGGCTCATAGAGATCAGCCCGACGGTGCTGCCGAAGGCACCGGGCGTGGGCAGCTTCTTCCAACCATCCCGATCGTTGTGGCGGATGTTCCAGGCGTGGGCCCATCCGCGCTTCAATGCAAAGAGGATCATGGCCAGGGAGTATTCCGCCACGGGGACGGCGTTGCCGGTCGTCGCGGCGGTGACGATCACGCCGCGCTCCAGGAACGGGCGGGCGAAGTATTTGACACTTCCGGCGGCGTAGAAGACAGCCTGAAGGGAGGGCAGAAGCCGCAACTGCTCGGCCGACAGCACCGGCATGCCCCAGGTGGAGAAAATGACCTCCAGGCCCTTGAGCTTCTCGGCGTGCTGCTGGAGGTTTCGCGTGCCGATCACATCGGGGTAGACGCGAGCGATGGATTCGATGCGCCTCCGCCGCGGCGGGTCGTAGACCCTCCAGAGGTGCCTGCCGTCGGCCTCCTCCGAGAAGAAGGCGGCAAAGGCCGTCTTGGTGTTGCCGTTTTTATCGGGACTCATCGCGAACATTGTACAATTGGCGGATCACGGCGTCACGCCACTTCGTTTCGCCGATCCCGCGCTGGTCGGCGGCGATCCGGTCGATCAGACCGTTCCGCTTGCCACGCATGCTGTTGCCTACGACTGACTCGTTGGCCGGTGGCGTATTGCGAATCACGTTGTCGATGCCATCCGCCGCGGCCGTCGGATCAGCCGGCGCAGCCGACGAGATCGGCGACACGCTGGCCGACACCGAAAACCCCGTCGCCCTGCCCACGCTGCCCATCGACGAGCCGACGCTCCAGATGACCTTCCGTTTCAACAACTCCCCCTTCGTCGGG
>Ga0315284_10002467_pt1 | contig 26463 bp, 20 predicted proteins | sample YL17G09_16_MG_FD_203696 | JGI IMG/M metagenome (GOLD analysis project Ga0315284, IMG submission 203696) | Sediment microbial communities from Yellowstone Lake, YNP, Wyoming, USA - YL17G09_16 | ecosystem: Environmental > Aquatic > Freshwater > Lake > Sediment | place: USA: Wyoming | collected...
GTGCGCGGTGGTTTTGAAAGGTTAAGTAAACATATTATTGAACATAAATACAAAGAAAAAGAAAAATTTTTAAAATATTTTTTAAAATATGTTTGGATTTTTATTGTTGATTTTATTTCGTATAAAATTGCTGATGGAATAATATTAACAAGTGACCTCGACATTTCGTTTATAGAAAAGATATATAATTTAAAAAAAAAGAAAAAAAAAAATCAAATAAAGCATTTCTTTAATTTTATTGATATAGATTTATTTAAACCATTAACTTCTGTTAAAAAAGATAAACATATCTTATTTATTGGAAGAATTACAGAACAAAAGAATCTCTTTAATCTTATTTATGCTCTAAAAGATTTAAATGAATTTACTCTTGATATTATTGGTGAAGGAAATCTTGAAAATAAATTAAGAGAAAAAGCAAACGAGTTAAAAGTTAATGTGAATTTTTTAGGAATTTTTCCTAATAATGAAATTCCTAAAATTATGAACCTATATCAAATTTTTATCTTACCATCATATTGGGAAGGAAATCCAAAAGTTCTATTAGAAGCTATGAGTTGTGGATTAGCTTGTATTGGATCAAATATACCTGGTATTACTAATGTTCTTAAACAAAAAATAAATGGATATATTTGCGAATTAGCACCTGAATCTATAAAAAGCGCAATACTAGAGTTATACAATAATCCTCAACTACGCGAAGAAATTTCAAAAAACGCTAGGAAATTTGTATTAGAAAATTGTTCTATTGAATCTATTGCTAATAAGGAATTTGAGTTTTACAAAAATATTATAACTAAATAAAACGAGTCTAGGTCTCAAAGCGATAATCATTGAAATTAAAAAGGCTTTTAACTTTATTTTTAAGTATGAGAAAATAATAATTTTCAATTTATTGTTTAAAATCTCTTTTTAAACAAAAGCTTTGTAAGTTTAGCATTATTATACTACACGCCATGATTATAAGGAGTAAAATCCATCTAATATTTATTAAAAACATTAAAACAATTTTGTTGAAAAAAGGTAATATAGTTAAAACAATAAAATATATGGTTTCTGGATTAATATTTAAATATAAGCCCAATACTGATAACAATCCAATTAATAAGATTTTATTTTGTTTAATAAATTCTTTACCTTTTAATTCCTGTTTTAAAAATGGCAAGAATAATAATAAAGTTAAAGGTAATAAAAAAGTTAAAATTCGATTAGCAAATAAACTAAAAAAAATAGCAAAAATTGAGAAATAAGCAAATTTTTGCTCTAATCTAAGTTTTTTATTAATTATTAATAACATTGTAAGAGTAAACAAAAAAATAGAAAAAATAATGTTTATTTGTGTTGTTTGTTCGTCGGAAAATCGAAGCCATTCATATAGGTAAAAAATGAAAAAATTTGTGTTTTTATAAAAGCCTTCTAAAAACTTTACAATAAGAATTGGATATATGAAAAACAAAATATTTTGAAGTAAGAACATGACAATAACTATGCTATAGATTTTAATACTGCCCTTTTTAACCAACTTTTTTAAGCGTATCTCTTCAAACAAGTAAATTAATAATAAAAATATAAAATAAGGGGCCATACCTAAAACGAAAACAAAGAGTCCATAGTTAATTAAATAGTATTTAAGATTTTTTTCGATCTTTGAAATTCTACATTCTAACTCTCTTCTTAAGATATAAAAAATGAAAAAACCAATCATTAATTTATTTTGATTTTGTATAAACACGTTAAAAATAATAAAACCATTAGATATAATAATAAGAAAAATAAAGCGATGTGATTTTTTTCTAATGTTAGCCAAAATTAATATTCGATTGTATTCACGAATCATTAACATCCCTGAAATAACATTTAGAATATAAAGCAAAAAATATCCGATTATATATGGTATTAATGATAATGATATAGCGAAAAGCGATGCCCAACAAGGTGTCCAAGTATACCCAATATCATAACCATAATTATAATCGTATAATTTAGTTGGATCCCGAAAAATCTGTCTTCCGGCTCCATACCAGATACTATAATCCCAATATAAGAAACCTGCATAATCTGGATTGATTTGAGTAGAAATTAAAACAAGAGAAGCCCAAATTGGAATACATATGATTGGAATTATTAAATATATGTTCTTTTTAAGCTCTAATATAATATTATTTAAACTCATAAAGTCTTTTTCAAGTAATAATAAATAATTAAAATGTCATTCTTATTTTAACTTTTTTTTAAGAAAGATAATTCAAATTAATGGAAGATTTTATAAAGATATAAATTAAAAAGTTGAACTACATATTTTTTCATAACATCTATATTCATTTTACTTTCGCCATATAATCTATCTTTAAACATAATAGGAATTTCAATTATTTTTTTAGGTTTAAATTTAACAATTATCTCGAGTAATATCTTAAATCCTTCTCCCTTTAGTTTAGTTAAATCGTTTTCTTGAAGAAAATCTTTATTACAACAAAAAAATCCCGCCATAGGATCAGTTAAACGCCAATCGAGCAATCTTCCCATAAAACCTGAAAAAAAAGATATTATCTTACGCTGTTTTGGCCAATTGAGATCATAACCACCTCCTGAAACATGCCTACTTCCTATACTGATTTTTGCTCCTAAAATTGTAACTGCATCTACTAAGGATTTAATTGCAGATATGGGGTGACTTAAGTCACTATCCATTGTTAAAATTGCTTGTCCTTTCGCCAATTTAAAGCCATCAATCACAGCTGGAGTTAATCCTTTTTTTCCTTCGCGTTCTACAATAATAAGTTCAACATTTTTTTCTTTAGCTAATTGTTTGTATTTTCGTGCTATTGTTGCGGTTCCGTCTGGACTTTTATCGTCCATTACAAGAATTTCTGCAGGAGTGAGATTTTTTTCCGAACAATAATTAATAAGATTTGGAATTAATATTGGTAAATTCAATGCTTCGTTATAGGTTGGTAGAATAATTGTAAGACGCATATATGATAAAAAGAATTAATATGTTTTTAAAATTGACAATTTTTATAATTTCATTTCTAAGTAATATTCAACAATACATTAATTTATTTTCTTGTTAAAAAAAGACATACGCTCAAATTTTCGCATCATCCATTCAAGACCATATTTATAATTGTATTTATACCATATTTTTAAAAAAAGATCCAAAGAAATCATGAAAATAATAATAAAAATAATAAGTTGATAAAGAAGTAAACCCGTTTTAAGAAAATCTTTATTAAAATACAAAAAAACATATATCAATCCTTTAATAATGACAAAATGAATATAATATAAAGAAAATGCTGTCCGTCCCCATTGATTAAATCTCTCCTCAAAAAAAATATTACGCTGTTTTAGATCTAAAATTTGAAATAATGTTATAAACAATATTAAAGAAAAACCAACGCTCCAAAAAAACAGATCCAGTATAATATAAGATATAGTTTTTGCCCATAATGTCCAAGCAATCATAAGAAAAATCCCTGTGGTGAGAACTGCCAACGAATACGTGTTAATATGGCTTTTTGATGTATTTAAAATAAAATCTCCGACTATCATGCCAATTAAAAAGAAATTTGCCCACGGAATAATTGAAAAAGTACCAGTCTCAACTAAAAAGAAAAGATATACTATTTTACAGTAAATGATTATATTATTAATTAATAAAATTGAAATAAATAAACTACAATAAAATAAAATTCTATATTTTTTAGTCAGAAATGGTATAAAAACGAAAGCCAACATTGAAATTCCAATGACATAAAATAGACTCCAATGAATTATGAAATCTTGACTTGGAAAAAGGATACTATACATTATTTGAAATAATAAAGTAAATCCAATTAAAAAAAAAGCACGTTTGAAAGTATTATTAAATATTTCTCTTTTTTTCAAATTTAACGTTAAATTTTTATTTATGAAAAGAAAAAAACTAATACCCGAAACAATAATGAATGTCGAACCAAGACCCATTGAAATATAACCCACTACGATAAAAATTGGATGGGAAAGATATTTATAAAAAAGTATGTAGCTGTGAAAAAAAACCATATACATTACTGTAAATCCTCTTAAAACATCAACTGATTTTATCCTATTTTCCATAGTTAACAAATTCCAATTAATTATTAGTTAAAAAATTTTAGAAAAAATTCACAATAAATAAAAAATTAAATTAATTTCTCAAATTTAAAAATATTATTATAAAATATTGAAATAAAAAAGATTAATAAAAATGTAAGGGAATACGTAATACATAATTACTCTTTAAACCAATCGTCGAAAAAGAATATATGTTATATATAAATATTTTAAAAAAATACTCTAATAAGTTGATGTAAATTTGGATATAACAGTTATCATGGCAGTACATAATGGTGAAAAATATGTTTCTAATGCAATTGAAAGCATTTTAAATCAAACCTTTAATAACTTTGAGTTTATTATTATTGATGATATGAGTGATGATAAATCCCGTGAAATTATCAGAGATTATTGTAAGAAAGATTCAAGAATCAAACTTTTTATAAATAAAAAAAATCTTGGATTAACTAAATCTTTGAATATTGGAATTTCTATGGCTAAGGGTGATTTCATTGTACGTCAAGATGATGATGATGTTTCATTGCCTCAGCGTTTAAAAAAACAAATTAATTTTTTGAAACAAAATCCAGAATACGCTTTCTGCGGTTGTAATGGAATAATAATTCAAACCAAAAAGAAATTATTAAACTTTTTTGAATTGGAGGATATAAAAAAAAATTTAATCGTAAATAATTGTTTTTATCATCCAAGTATCATAATAAGAAAGAAAATTTTTGAAAAATTTGGATTATACGATGAAAGTTATTTATATGGACAAGATTACGAGTTGTGGTGCCGTCTTATCTATAAATACAATCTAAAGGCTTTAAATTTGAAGGATAAGTTAATCATCGCTAATATTCCAGAAAGACATTTATTAAATAAAGTATCAAAGCAAAAATTAATGACCCAGATAAGTAATCAAATCAAAACTAAACTTAAATATATTCCTTATGCGAAGCATAAATTGAATGGATTATTATCCATTATTTTTGACCTTAATCGGATATTTTATATGAAAATTTTAAATTTCTTTTAAAAAATTCTATTTTTTATATAATTTTTTTAATAATGAAGTAAACCAATTTTTTGTTGTAAGTCGAAACTCATTTAAATTTTTTTTAAATATTTCTTTTTTAAATTTAAGTAATTTCCCATCAATTAAAATCGAGTTTCCGAGAGAAGAAATTGTGTGAATACCTTTATTATATTTATCTTTTTTATCTAATTTAACTATCTTAATAATTCTCTCTTCAAATTCTGTTGTGGTTAGCTTAAGAATCTCATTTAGAGTTATCCTATATCCATAATCTATAGAGCAATCTTGAGAAGGACGTATTAATCGTCCATTACAATAAAATAAATTCCCTGCTGGGCGAGAAGATCGAACATCAATTTTTACTGGATTGAGTGGATGTTCTTGCCAAGGACCAAATAAATTATTTGAATAATATAATTTTAGGTTGGTATTCATAACATTTTCAAATTCAGAACATGCAAGCCAGAATTTCCCGTTGTATTTAAAAAAAGTCGAATCGACAACTTTTATATTATCAAGAAGTATTTTCTCTTTTTTCCATTCATTAGGAAAATTAAGAGATTTATATAAAATAATTTTTGAAGTCTCAACAGCTTCAGGAATACAGAATATTTCATTTTCATATTCAAAAACATATGGATAAGAAAGGTGAAAAGGTTTTGTAATTATATTTTTAGGGCCATTGAAATGATCTTCACTGGTTTCAAAGCAAGAAATTACTCCACGAATATTCTTATAAAAAAACCTTTCAAATATAATATAATTCTTGTTTTTAATGGTTATTCCAAATGGATCTGCGTAATATTCAAATTTTTTAGGTTTTGGCAACCACTTAATTTTAAGTTTAAAACTTTTATCTAAAAACGATTGTATAGGTTTTTCAATTAAACCTATGTTCCATATTTCATGTTTAAACAACTTATTATAAACATATTTTATATTATTGAAAAATATTTTAGATAAAAACCATAACAATTGACCATTTTTAGGCCGTTTATATATTGGTGCTTCACTATTCGAAGGTTTGTTATTTAAGCGATTTAAATTTCCATTCTTAATATCAAAACATATTAATGCAGGCCATTTTGAGCTTTCTCTATAAATTTGCTCCCTCGTTTTAATTAGTGAATAATTAATAGTTTTGTAAATTCCTTTTTTAAGTACAATACCAGCATCTAACCGATCTGTTAATCTTTGAAGTATAGCACCTGAAATGGGATCATTATAAAAAATTTCCCAAAAAAGAGGGGGTGTACCTCTATATTTTCTCTCATCACCATGATGAAAGGACCAAATGCCAAATTTAGCAGAATTAAGGATATCTCCTTTTATGATTCCGAATCCAAACAGTAATATAAAATCTAATTTATATTCGTTAATTTTTTGAATCTCTTCTTTTTGGAAATATAATGAAAAGCGTCCTTTTTTTATCGTCTTACAAGGAATTGTGTCAATTTTTTCAAAAAATTTCTTACAATTAAATCTTCGAAATAAATCACTATTTCTTATAATAAATTTTTGAAATATTTCAAAAAGTATGTAATGCTTATTCTCTTTTATTTTTTTAATAGCTGAAATTTCCCTTTTATAGCCCTCATTTAAAATAATTAGTTCTAGTTTTGCAAAGCCCAAATTTAAGAGACCTTTAATACAATTAATCTCCCAGCCTGCTAAAACAAATTCATCCAACATTACTCCAAATCGAACGAAATCTTTCTTAGAAGCTATCTTAGATTCAATTAACATAATAATAATAAATTCTTTTCAGTATAAAATTAATTATATATCTATCTAATTATTTTTATAAAATTTAATTTTTCAAAAAAATTATAACAATCAATAATTAAAAAATAATAAAAAGATTTTAAAAGTTAGATTTAGATCTTAAATCCTTTATATTTTGAATTTTTTATTAGAGTATAAATCATATGTGGAATTACTAGCTTTAGTTAAGATGAAAAAGTTTTATTGAAGAAAATGTAAATCGATTTTGCAGAATTAGAATAAAATTTAAGAAATATAAAAATAATAGAATTGTTTCTTAAGATTTTTAATTTAATCTTTTTAATTAAAGAAAAATAATATATTTAATGTCAAAAGTAAAAAAAAAAATTGCCGAAAGTAGCAGCTTTAATCTTTTAGGAGTATATCTAACTTTTATTTTTGGAATTTTTAATACATTTCTTATAGCAAGATTATTACTTCCAGAAGAGTGGGCAATTGTAATATTATCTTTATCTATTGTATTTATATTTACGTTCTTTTGCAATTTATTTCCTCCAAATGCTCATGAAACAATTCAATATTATTTGCCACATCTTAAAAGTAATGAAGGAGATAACACGCTTGAAATTAGATATTTTATATATCACGTATATAAAATAAGATTTTTAAGTACAATTATTGTTCTTATATCTCTTATTTGTTTTATTTTTCTAGCAAATTTTAATCCCAAATTATCATATATTTTCTTTGCAATTTCACCTTCAGTTGTTTTCTATATATTAAAAAATTTAAATAATTCTATCTTATTAGCATTTCAAAAATTTAAGAGAGTTTTTATTAATAATGTTATAAATCCATTGATTGTTGCAACGTGTTTAATAATAATTTACATTTACCAGTTAAAAGATCCATTAGTGTTAGTAATTTATACATATCTTTTAGGGGCAATTATTTCTTGTATTGTATCTATTTTTTTAATAATTCATGTAATTCCATTTAAGTCCAAAGATATGAAAATAAAAATTAGTTTTAAAAAGAAATTTATAAACATTCATAAAAAATATGGAATCTTTTTAACTATGTCCGAAATATTTCTTCAATTATCTAGTTTAATTATATATCTTTTATTTCTAAATTTTGATGTTATTATTTTCATTACTTATCTTACAATATGTGAGATATCTGTAACTTCAGCACTTCTATTTTCAAGTTCGGATCCTCAATCCTATATCTCAATTTTCTCAGAAATAAATTATAAGAAAGATCCAAAAACTTATGAAGAGAATTTTTATAAATTAAACAAATTTTTAATGTTATTTGTTTGCATAATTGTTGGGATTATGATTTTTTTTATTGAAATCTATATAACAGTCATTTATTCTCAAAGGTATCTAGTTGTTTTAATTTTTATTCAAATAATTTTATTTTCAGCATTTTCCAAAATTGTAGTTCGAAATTTGTTTATTATCACACAATCTACAGAAAAAACAATAATTAACGCTAAAATTACCTTTATTCAAATGATAATAAGTATTTTATCTGCTATATTTGCCTTATTATTTTTTGGTTTTTTAACCTTAATACTTTTGCTTCTTGTAGGTTCTTTCTTATTACCATTTATTGCAGTACATTTAATAAATAAAAAAAGTGATTTAAAATTAAAATCTATAATATTTTTCAAGCCGTTCTTCGTGTTCCTTTTAAGTTTTATAATTGTATTTCCTTTCTATTATTTCGTTAATTTTCAAATAATACCTCAAATATATCTCTTAAATGTGTTTATTAATAATGCTATTAAGTTTTTACTTTTCACATTTGTATTTTATATAATATTATATTATTCTAGGCTCATTACAAAACAAGAATTTAATCAATTAATTGAAATAATTCCTATATTGCGTTCAAAAAATAAAATCATTCAAAAAGTTAAAATTCTTATTGAAAAATTACTTCCTTCAGAAAAATTAAAATAAATCTTTTTATAGACTTTAGAAATTTTTCTAATCGTGTTTCTTCAAATTGAGATAAATATTATTTAATCTATTAGCGTGAACAATCCAATTGAAATTTTTAATTATAAATTCTCTATTTCTTTCCCCATCTGTTTTAATTTTTTTCGGATTATCGTAATATTCTAATATTGCATTATATAATTGCTCCTTATCATTAATTTCTATTAAAATTCCACCATCGTTATTTTTTATAAGTTCTGGCATTCCGCCCACTTTTGTTAAAACTACAGGTAATTTCATACTCATAGCTTCTAAAACAGAAATAGGCATACCTTCTGTCAATGATGGTTGTATGTAAATATCTACTTTTTTCATAATTTCTGGAATTTTATCGTGATCAATATATCCTGTTATAGTAATTTGATTTTCAAGTTGATATCTTTTTATTAAATTTCTAAGATCATTTTCTAACGGTCCATATCCAGTAAGCGTAAGATGAAAATTATATCCTTTTTCGCTTAACGTCTTACATGTTTCAATAATCATTTCCTGACACTTTATCGGAACAAATCTTCCAACATTTAAGATTTCTAACTTTTGATAATTATTTTTAAAATTTGAATTAACTGGATTAAACAACAAGAGATCAATTCCATCATATAACGAAATCACTTTTTTTTGGGGAACATTTAATCTTATACTATCAAGTTTCATGACTTTACTTACTGTTATTACGATATTATTCAATTTGCAAGCAATTCGTGCTAAAATATTACTTCTTATCTTTATAAATGGATAAAAATTAAAATCCATTCCTCTAGAATGAAAAATTGTTGGAACTTTAAACAATTTTCCAAAAAAACCCATTATAATTGATTCAATAACATATGTCGAATGAACTATATCTGGTTTAAATTTTATAAAAATAGTTATTATTTCCTTTAAAAAGCGCAAAAAAACTTTAGGATTTCTAAGTTCTTTTCTTCTAACCCATAAAATATTTTTCGAATATCGAATAATTGAATTACTTTTATTATAAGGACCAACAGTATAAACTAAATATTTAATATTTGGATAATTGTTTACTACAGATTCTATCTCATCAGAAATATATGTTTCTTTTCCCATAAATCGAAAATAAGTTCCAAAAAACAAGATTCTCAATTGATTATCCATATTTTACATGAATTTTTTATATAATTCTAATATTTTTTCATTAGTTATTTTTAGTAAATAATTTTTCATTAATTTATCGTAACCATTTTGTCCTAGTTCTTTTCTTTTCTCTGGATTTTCAATTAAATTATCAATTTTTAATGCTAATTGTCTTGGGTCATTGAAATTAATCAATAATCCATTAATATTATTATCAATTAAACCTTCAACATTTCCACCAGAAACACCAATAATAGGTTTTTTAAATAACCATGCCTCTAAATATACGATTCCAAAAGCGTCGTCTATAGATGGTAATAAAAAAATATCGCAGCTTGAGAAAAGATCTGATTTCATATCGTCTTCAACAATACCTAAATCAATGATATGAGATTTAAAAGTGTTAGAGGCTTTGTTCAAAAAATTATAATACTCTTTTGTTGAAGGACCTGCAATTAATAGTTTTATTTTTTCATATTTTTTTATTAAATATTTTAAAGCTATTATTGAATTGAAAATTCCTTTTTCACGTGATTTTCTTCCCATAAATAGTAATAAAGGAGTATCTTCATCAATATTGAGCTTTTCTTTTATTTTACTATGATTATCCTTCTTGTAATTTTTTGGATCAATTCCAGGAGGAATGACATATATATTATCTTTTTTAACATTGAATTTACTATAAAATTCTTTTTCTATATTTGTACATGATATAATTGCGCTTGAATTTCTTAAAATATACTGATATGACGGATAAAAGATGTAATCTGTGAAAGGATTGATATGATATAATGGAGTACAAATAAAGGGTATATTATATTTTTTAGCAAATTTATAAGCGTAAATATTAACTGACAAATATATAGGGGCTGAATGAATAATTTTTATTTTTTCTTGAAAGTGTAATTTTTTTAATGTATAGTATATTTCAATAAAATTTGGTTCAATAAATCTTCTTTGTGATAGAAAGATTTTAGAAAAAAGATCAATTACATTTTGATTTTTTAACTTCAAATTTTGATTATTATAAAAATATGGATTTATAATTTTATCAAAATAAATTTCTAATTTTTTATTTGTAAATTGATTAGTATAAAAAATAGATCTTAAGAACAAATTTTTTGTAGTCCTTGACCTAATTATTTCAATCTCGTTTTTTAATATATCATACCTTTTTTTGATAAAAGAATACTTTTCAAATAAATCTTTAGGCGAATTTACTAAATCACTTGTCACTATTTTAGTTTTAATATAAGTACTACAAAACTCCGCTATATCTCTTAAATAATTTTCAGCTCCACCGATAATAGGAAAAAATCTAGGAGAAACCAAACAAAGACTCATACTTTTGTCAAGATTTAAAAATTGAAATATTATATGTTAAATTTTATTCTTTTCAATAAAAATCTATTTAAAATATGATTTTATTTTGAATATGAATTAAATGTAAAGAAAAATAATATTGTTAAATAAAATTAATAAAATGTTCTTTAATCGAATTAATAAAACTAAATTATTACTTAATTAGTAAGAATATTTCCGTCTCATTAGAAAAACTAAATTTGTTATTTAATCGAATTTTGAATTTATCTAATTAAAGGATAGATTAAAAGAATCTTTTAATTCACTTTACACCTTTAAAATAAAGTATTTAATTAAATAATTTAAAAACATATTAGAATTCAAACGATAAATTTTGAATTAGATTGTAATAAAATGTATATAAGGTAATTTTTTATTAATTTGAAAAAACAATAATACAAATTCTTTTAAGAAAATCCGTTAATTTCAATAAAGAAAAAAGATTTAAAAGGATAAAAATGTTCGTTCTAAAATAATGTATTATGAGTATCTTAGTAGTTTATCCTCTAGGAAACGCTCTGAATCCTCACTCTGGTGCAGAAACAAGAATTTGGAATTTAATTAATTCTTTAATTAATCGAAATTACAATACAACAATTTTACATTCACATAATTCACAAGGATCAGAAGATATATTATTAAAAAGAAAATGTAATATTCATTATTGTAAAGATAATAATATTTTACATTTAATTAATAGTTATTTTACTGATCTAAATCCTTTCTTCGCAATTGAATTGTTTAAGATAATTCATAAACATAAAATTGATTTTATTCAATTAGAACGACCTTGGGGTTTTCTTATTGTAAAATTATTAAAAAGAAAGAATCAAATCGTCATCTACGATTCCCAAGGTGTAGAAAATGAACATTTAAGTATTGTTACTAATCTTTCTAGAAAAACTAAAATCTTAAAACCATTTGCAGAGATATACGCTAAATTTTATGAAAAACTAACCTGTAATTTAGCTGATGTTATTGTATGTGTGAGCGATATTGATAGAGAATATTATATTAAAAAGTTTAAAATTAATAAAAGTAAGACTATACTTATTCAAACGCCATCTACTTTAATGTTTCAAAATATTAAAAGAACCGAAGAAATTAAAATAGAATGTAGGAAAAAATTGGGATTACCTATCGATAAAACCATATGCATTTTTCATGGTGGATTACCTCATCCTCCTAATCAAGAAGCTTTTGATCTCATTGAAAATTTTATCGCTCCAAAAATTAATGATCCTGAAATATTATTTGTTTTAGCTGGACATAACCTTGAAAAATATAAAAAAAGAAACATAATTAGTCTTGGATTTGTACAAAATCTTAAAGACTTTCTATACTCTGCGGATTTTGCGATTGTTCCCATTATTAGCGGGACCGGAATGCGAATAAAATGCACGGATTACATAATTACCGCATTACCATTTATTACAACTAAAAAAGGAATTGAAGGTATAGAATTTGTAAAAGAACACGAGGATTATTTAGTGTTTGACGAAGTTAACGAAAAATTTATAGAAGGAATAAAAATTTTAGCTAAAGATAGAAAACTAAGAGAATCTATTAATCAAAATCTATTTAAAAAATCAAATTTATTAAATCGAGTAAAATTTGAGAAAAATTTTAATAAATTATATATGAAGTTAATTAATACCAATAAAAAGAAATATGCAAATATTGTATGAAAATATTATTTATATATCCTAATAGAGGTCATCAAGAGGCTTTATCCACAGGTCTTAGTTATATATCTGGTTGGCTTAAACAGAACTCTAATAACCACAATATTAAATTATTTGATTTTACTTGGAACGAAAATATTTACGATTGTTACAAATTAATTAAACAATTTCAACCCAATATTATAGGCATAACATTATCCTCGATGGATTTTGAATTTTGTAAAAAATTAATTTTTGACATACGAAAAATAAGTAAATCAAAAATTGTTTTAGGGGGGATTCATCCTACTGTTGCTCCAGAAGAATCTATCGCTTTTGCGGATATTATTTGTATTGGAGAAGGAGAGGGTGCTTTTGGAGAATTAGTTGATAAGTTAGAAAAAAACGAGGATATTACTGACATTAAAAATTTATGGATAAAAAATAGAGATAAAGTTGTAAAAAACGAATTAAGAGATTTAATTCAGGATTTAGACTCATTATATTGCGATCGAAATCTATTTGATATATGGAAATATGTAAAAGCAAGAAATTATACGATGGATGTATATGCTGGGAGAGGTTGTCCATATAATTGTTTCTATTGTATTAATTATATTCTAAATAAGGCGTATAACGGAAAGGGAAAAATAATTCGATTAAGATCACCTGAAAATATTATTAATGAAATTAAGGATTTGAAAAAAAAATTTTCTCTTAAACAAATAACGTTTCCAGACGACACATTTACATATAATAAAAAATGGTTAATCGAATTTTGTAATTTATATAAAAAAGAAATTAAACTTCCTTTTGTCTGTAATGCTCGAGTTGAAAATTTAGATGAAGAAGTTATAAAAAATTTAAAGCAAGCTAATTGTTACGCCTTAAAAATAGGTATTGAATCAGGAAGTACAAAAATACGCAAAGAAATCCTTAATCGATTTATGTCCAACGCCCAAATCATTAATGCCTTTCAATTATGTAAAAAATATAATATTAAAACACTTTCTTTCAATATGGTAGGAATCCCCACTGAAACCAAAAGAGATATGTTAAAAACAATACAAATTAATCGATATTGCCAACCGACTGAAATAAGCGTTACAATTTGGATTCCATTTCCTGGAACTCATTTATTTAACGAAGTTCTTGAAAAAGGATGGTTGACGGATAAAAAAGTAAGCGATTATAAATTGGGCTCAATCATGCAATACGATTATATTACATCTGAAGAGATAAAAAAAGTTCGGGACTATTTTTCTTTCAATGTTTTTGTAAAAATTAATATTCTTAAAGCAGTAAGAACATTAATGCAAGAAAGATTATTTAATTTTTATAATAATTATAGGTCTAAAATTCCTTTATTTATTAGAAAAATTGTTCAAAGTATTTCTAATAAAGTGTAATTTAAATTTTTTAAAATTAATCAAAAAGTAGCTTTAACAATTATTTTTTATTCTTTTTAGAATGTTTTACTAATACTAATTTGAAAGTTATAATAAAAGATACTATTAATAAAGGTATACCAAGAAGAATAAAAATCAAATCATTAATTAATATTCCAATAATAAGATCAGTTAAACCTAAAATAAAAAACCAAAAAGTCAACAAAATTCCAATAAAAAATCTGTGTAAAGATTTTTTTTTCTTTTTATCAACAGTTTTATTTCTAAATGTCCAAAATCTATTACCCATAAAATTTATTGAAAAAGCGCAAACAATAGCAAAAACTTCCGCTAAAATATAAAAAATTCTAAAATATTCAACCAATATAAATAAAGCCGATAGATTTACGATTAAAGCGCAAAAACATATTATCGTAAATTTTACACCTTTTTTTATAATTTTTTCGTTAAGATCTTCTTTAAACGTATAGATTTTATTAAAAATATAATTATTAATAACTGAAATTATAAACGCTATTGCTTCCGAAAAAAGATATAGTAAATTGAAAATTTCTGTAAAAATATAAAGAATAGAAAGATTTACTAAAGTTCCTATTGCTCCAACAATAGCAAATTGGATTCCCTGTTTTATAAATTCTGGTGATTTTACAAGGTTAAATACTCGAGATATAAACGATTTCTTTCCCTCTTTTTCTATTTTATTAATTTCTAAATCTGATTTTTGATTTATTTTGAGAGATTGTTCTATTTTCATAAATTTTTACATTTTCATATTTCTTTTAACAAGGAATAATAATTATTTTAATACTTAATTTTTATATTTTTTGAAAAATGGGATTAAAGTTGTTATTTTAGCAATTTAAAAAAAAATATAATCCTTAAAAAATTGTATATTTTTAATACGATGATGATTGTATAAAAAAATGAAAAAATTTAGCAATATGAACCTTAGTATTGTAATTCCTACAAAAAATGAGCGCGGAAATATTGATAGATTAATTCAATTGATAAATAAAACAATTAATGAAAACAACATTAAAAGTGAAATACTTGTTATTGACGATCAAAGTGCAGATGGAACCATTCAAGACGTTGAAACTTTACAAAGAGAACAAAATAACATAAAATTAATACAAAGGGCTAACTATTCTCATTTATTTCCGAATTATCCTAAAAAATGGAGCTATATTGGTCTAGGTTCAGCTCATAAAATTGGATATAATTTAGCACAAGGTGATTTAATAATTTCAATGGATGGCGATTTATCTCATCATCCTAAAGAAATTCCTAAATTAATTAAACATATTGAAAACGGCTTTGATGTTTGTGTAGGTTCAAGATATATTGGTGGAGGTGGGAGCGATAAAAATGTTATTAATCGTTTTATTAGCCGTTTTGGAAGTATTTACATTTCTTTAATTTGTGGTATTAAAATTAAAGATCTTTCGACAGGTTATCGGGCAATAAAAAAGTCTATATGGGAACAAATTAAAAACAAATACTATACTAACGATAATAATTTTTTAATTGAATCCCTATTTTATGCCTATAAATCAGGAGCTAAAATCGCTGAAATTCCTATTTTTTTTAAAGAAAGAGAAATTGGAGAATCAAAAACACCGTTATTAAAGGAAACCATAAAAGCACTTTTATTACCTTTTAAACTTAAAATATATTTAAGAAAATTTAAATAAGAATTAAATTTTAAAACAAAGATAATATTTAGTTAATTAATTATAATTTCAATCTAAAGCACTTAAATCTTAGATAATGAATTTTAAGAATCTTAAAATAAAATTAACTAAAACAAAGATACTTTTCATTATTATTACTTGCATTGCAATTTATCTTAGAATGATAAATATTGTTTCGGAGCAATTGTGGCACGACGAGGCAGGAACAATTTATTATGCTAATTCAACATGGGAACACTTGTATAGAGAAGTAAGTGCCGAAAAAAATCCGATATTGTATTACACAATTTTAAAATTATGGATAAGTGTATTTGGACAATCTATTTTTGCTACAAGATTACTTTCCGTTATTTTTAGCGTGCTAACTATTCCAGTTCTATTTTATTTAGGGAAAGAAATTAAAAACGAAAAGTTAAGTTTAATAATGATTTTTTTATACGCAATTTCTCCGTTTTCCATTTGGTACGCCAACGAAGTGAGAATGTATTCGCTTTTGCATTTGTTGTTTACTATTGATCTATATTTTGCAATAAAATGCGTAAAAAACCCAATAGAGCGAAAATATTACGCTTATTTTTCTATAACAGCTGTTTGCCTAATTTATACGCACTATATTGGCGTAGTTTATTTGATTATTTTAGGGCTTGGAATTTTTTATTTTAATAGAAAGGAAAAAAACTTTTATAAAAATGCTTTTTTCTCTCTTATCTTCATAATTATATGTTATTTACCTTGGATTCCACAAGCAATAAGAGATGTTTTAGAAGGCCCAACTGCTTATACCGGAGGGCGCTTAAATTTAATTAATCTTTCGTATTGGTCGTTTTATCTATTTGTAGCGCCTGTTCCATCGTATATTAACGATCCATACGTTTTAAACCTAATAATGTTAGCTTTTTTAATTAACATACCTATCTTAATTTTATCTTTTATTGGGATTTTAGGATTTCTTTATCAATTAAAGTCAAAAGATTATCCTGAATTAAAAAAATTATTTACTTTTATACTATTGACTTTAATCTTATTTTTTGGCATTCAAATAATAATAGGATTTTTAATCCCTGATACATTTCAAGCCAAAAATTTAATTGGCGGCTTAAGTTTAGTATTGGTTCTTGAAGGATTTGGACTTTATTATTTATTTTTAGAGCCTAATAAATCCGCTTCTAAATATCGTTTTAAGAAGCTTTTAAAAGTAATTAAATTAAAGGATTTAAAAAAGTTTGGATATGTATTAATTTTTTCAATTTTAATATGTAATTTAGTAATATTCCCAATATTCAAATCGGTTTATTTACAAAAACCGGATTGGGATGGATGTGTTAAAAAATTAAAGGATAAATTTGAAGATAGTGATATTGTTATTAATCAATATGGAATAAATCAACTTCCTGCAGAAATGAAATATTACTGTGAAATCCACGATTTCGATTTTGAAGATAATACTTTTAATTTAGAATATGATAAAGACGAAATTAAAGATTTTATTGATGATCTTTACAAAGAAAACATCTCTCGCGTTTGGATTATAGGATATTGGCATCATATAACTGATCCTGATGGTGAAACAGAAGATAAGTTGATTGATAAATATAATTTCGACGAAATAAAAGAATATAACTTTCGATTAGATTTAACATTAACATTATACGAAATTCCATAACTAAAAACGTTTAAGAATTAGTTTAATAAAATAATTAATTTAACTAAAAAGGTTGTTTTGAATGCCTCCGCCATTTACGAGTTTTACATTTATTCTTTTCGTTGTTTTCTGTTTCCCTATTTATTGGTTACTTAATGGAAAAACAAAGCTTCAAAACGCTTTTCTTTTAGGTATTTCATATTTTATTTATTGTTACGTAATGATTTGGTTGGGAATTATTCTTTTTATTTCTACAATTATAAATTATTGCTGTGGTTATATAATCGGATTAAAAATTAAGAAAAAAACTGTAAAAAAAAAGATTTTGTATTTGATTATATTATTTAATATTCTTTATTTGGGCGTTTTTAAATATTTTAATTTCTTTAGTATAGAAATTAATAATTTTCTATCTATATTTGGATTAAACATGAATCCAATAATATTAAATCTTCTATTGCCTATTGGAATTTCTTATTATACACTTCAAGCAATATCTTATAATATTGAAATTTATAAAAATAAAAATCCTCCTACTAAAGATTTCATTACATTTGCGTTATTTTTAGTTTATTTCCCTAAAATGACTGCTGGACCAATTGAAGCACCTATTAGTTTAATACCTCAAATTTCAGATAAAAAGCGATTAGATCGAAAAAAATTATCAAGTGCACTTCAATTGATACTTTTAGGATATTTTATGAAAATTGTTATAGCTGATTTTATTGGAGCAAGAATTTCCGATTTTTACGAAAATCCCGCTGATTATTCTTCAACAGAAGCTTTACTAATAGTTTGGCTTTTTTCTTTACAAATATACGCTGATTTTTTTGGATATACAAACATAGCTCGTGGAGTTAGCAAGCTTTTTGGTATAGATTTAGGAATCAATTTTAAACACCCTTATTTATCATCGAATATTAGAGATTTCTGGCGTTGCTGGCATATATCATTTTCGCAATGGTTGCGAGATTACTTATATATCCCTTTAGGTGGAAATCGAAAAGGATTTTTAAGATCACTGTTAAATATAATGATTATTTTTCTAATTTGTGGTTTATGGCATGGAGCTGGCATTAATTTTATAATTTGGGGCTTTCTTCACGGATTCTTTTTAATTATTCATAGGATTTCATTAAAAATGGCACAAAGATTCAAGTTTTACAAGGTTTTAGGTTTAAACAACAATGTATTGCCTAAAAAAACGCGAACCTTTAAAAACATATACAAGTTTTCAGGGTGGTTAATCACCTTTCAAGTTGTTTCGTTTGCTTGGATATTTTTTCATACGAACGACTTTAATACAGCGATAAGTATCATTAAATTAGCTTATTCATTTACATATGTTTTTAAGAGACAGTCTGAAGTAAATTTATTGTTATTCTATTTAATTTTTTCATTTTTTTTTGTTTTTATAATTGATTTTGCTCAATATAGATTAAAAACGCAAGAAATTTTTTCAAATTTGCATTGGTTAATACGAGGTTTCTTATACGCTTTTATTATAATAATGATTATTCTATTTCAATTTAATGTGGAAGCGTTATTTATATACGAGGGTTATTGATTTGGATTTAAATTATATTGGAAAAATATACACAAAAAAAAAACAACAAATTAAAAAAAATAACTTATTGAAGCGTTTAAAAACTACATTTAAAAGCGGATTTATTGTTTCAATAATAATCTTAACAGCAATAGAAATGTATATGTGGTATTTAGAAAGTAATGGTTATCTTGTAGAACCTTACGAATATGGAACTCGATTAGATATATCTTTTAAAATAAACGAATGCTACGAATTATTTAACAAACAAGAGAATCAAGAAAAATTAAGGATAGTAATAATAGGTGATTCAAGAGCAGAAACAGGTGTCGATCCAAAATTATTAGATTTTTACTTTAATAAAAAAACCATATCTTATAATTTAGCTATATTTGATTCAGCCGTAAGATTTCATTATTTTCTTGTTGAAAAAGTTATAGTCCCTAAATTACACCCAGATATTATCATTTGGGAACCTACTGTTCCACAGGATTGGACCGATGATGATAAAGATGCTGATCAAAGGAAACTAGCAACTCCTATGGCAAGATATTATACTGAAAATACCGATTATTTGGATTTTGAAGAATTTTGCAAATATTATTTGTTTAAATATTCCCGCCTCTATCGATATCGTTCTAATCTTAAATTAAACATCTATGGATTAAATAAAAACGAAAAAGATAAAATAGAGAATTATGAAGAATGGTTTGATAGAGGGTATTTTAAAAATGATGAGATAATGATTCCTGAAAATCAAAATTTTACGCTAATAGATATTAAATTTGAATTGGATGATAAAGCAGAAGATATGTTTTTTGATGCTATAGATTTTATTAAAGAAAATACAAAATTTTATTTAATAGTAAATGGTCCTAATCGTTTTACAAAATTTAATTCCTCAATTCTTGAAGAAATTTTTAGTAAAATCTCAAATAAACGATTTTTAGATTTAGACGGTAATTCAGATTTTCTATCTGATTTTTTATGGATGAATCCTACTCATTTAAACGAAAATGGTGCATTATTATTTACATTCTATATTTATAAGAAAATTAATAATTCTTTCAAAATAGTGTAATATTTAAAGACCATAAAAAATAAAAAAGGGGATATAAAGTAAAAGGAATTATTCTAGCTGGAGGTACTGGTTCGAGATTATCGCCTTTAACAAAGGTTACTAATAAACATCTTTTACCCGTATATAACGAACCTATGATTTATAAAGTAATAAAAACACTTACAAAATCAGGAATTACAGAAATTATCATTGTACTAGGTGGGGAAAGCGTTGGAGATTTCATAAGATTATTGGGAGATGGAAGTGAATTCAACGCGCAATTTAGCTATGTTTATCAACAAAAAGCTGGTGGTATCGCAGAAGCATTAAATCTTACAAGAAATATTGCCAAAGGTCATAAAGTAGCTGTAATTTTGGGTGATAACATATTTGAAGATAATTTCAAAAAAGAAATCGAAGAATTTAATAAATCCAAAGAACATAAATGTTATTTATTTTTAAAGGAAGTAGAAGATCCGGAAAGATTTGGCGTCGCAGAACTTAATAAAGATGGAACAATAAAATCTATTGAGGAGAAACCAAAAATACCTAAATCAAATTACGCTGTAACAGGATTATATTTATATGAAGAAGACATATTTACCGTTATTCAAAAAATAATTGATGAAATTGGTTATTCAGAGAGAGGAGAATTGGAAATAACTGATGTTAATAACTATTATATAAAAAATGGGAAAGTTAAAGCGATTTTTATAAAAGGGTTTTGGTCGGACGCTGGTATGTTTGATACTTTACTGAAATCCAGCAATTTTATGAAAATATTTAAAGAGATATAACTTTATTATGATTAAAAATTAACAATATCTAAATTAAAAATAATTTTTTATGGAAAATCTATTAGTGACTGGTGGAATGGGTTTCATTGGAAGTAACTTTATTAGATATGTGTTAAATTCAAAAAAAGATTTTAACGTGATAAATGTTGATAAATTAACTTACGCAGGTAATCCAGAAAACCTTAAAGATATTCAAAAAAGTAATTTAAATAAATATAAGTTTTACAAAGCTGACGTTTGCGATTTTGAAACAATTTGTAAAATAATAAAAAAGGAAAATATTAATTACATCATTAATTTTGCAGCCGAATCGCACGTAGATCGTTCAATTGATAATCCAATTTTATTTTGTAATTCAAACACTATAGGAACTCAAATTTTGTTAAATGCTGCAATTAAATTTAATATTAGAAAATTCGTGCAAATCTCAACCGATGAAGTGTATGGAGCATTAGGATTTAACGACGATCCGTTTACAGAAAAAACACTTTTATCGCCTAATAGCCCATATTCAGCAAGTAAGGCTTCGGCTGATCTTATAGTTAATGCCTACTATAAAACATTTAATATTCCTATAAACATTACGAGATGTTCAAATAATTACGGACCTTATCAATTTCCCGAGAAATTAATTCCATTAATGATAAATAACGCTCTAAACGATACAGAACTTCCTGTATATGGTCAAGGAATTAATGTTCGAGATTGGATTTATGTCGAGGATCATTGTCAAGCTATCTTAGATGTTTTATTAAATGGTCGTATTGGTGAAATATATAATATTGGCGGCAACTCAGAAATAAAAAACATTGATTTAGTAAAAAAAATCTTAAAAATTTTGAATAAATCCGAAACTTTAATATCCTTTGTGAAGGATCGCCCTGGTCACGATTTAAGGTATGCGATCAATCACGAAAAAATCACAAAAGAACTCGGTTGGACGCCAAAAGTAAAATTAGATAATGGACTTAAAATGACCGTAGATTGGTATTCGAACAATAAAGAATGGTTAAAAAATGTCATTACAAAAGAATATTTAGAATATTATAAAAAGCATTATAAAAACTGTTAAATAAAAAAAATCACAAAAGAACTCGGTTGGACGCCAAAAGTAAAATTAGATAATGGACTTAAAATGACCGTAGATTGGTATTCGAACAATAAAGAATATTTAGAATATTATAAAAAGCATTATAAAAACTGTTAAATAAAAATTGACAAAATTTTTAATTATTGGAGCAAACGGATTTTTTGGAACTAATTTGCTTCAAATTAGAAACAACGAAAAAATAAAAAAACTTGGTTTTAATCTCTTTGCTGCTGATTTGAATAGTTCAAATATTCCTCCAGAAGTTCCTTTTTATAATCTTGATATTGTAAATGGCCAAAAAACGAAGAGAATTATTAAAAAAATAAATCCAGATATTGTAATATTAACTGCAGCTAAGTCAGATGTTGATGGATGTGAAACTAATAAAGAACTTGCAACTCAAATAAATGTAAATGGCACGAAAAATGTATTAATTGCGTGTGAAAAAATAAAAACAAAATTATTCTTTCTGTCTACAGATTTTATTTTTGATGGTATTTCTAAAAAAGGGAATTATAACGAGGATGATGTTCCAAATCCATTAAATCATTATGGCTTTACTAAATATCAAGCAGAAAAAGTAATATATAATTCTAAAATAGAATTTTGTATCTGTAGGGCAGCAGTATTATACGGGTGGAATCCATTAAAACTAAATTTTATAACTTGGATTTTATCGAAATTAGAACAAAACCAAAAAATTACCGTTGTTACCACTCAATTTAATAATCCTACTTTTATAGTGAATCTCGCTCAAATATTATTGAAATTAATTGAAAAAGGTGCAACAGATATTTATCACACAGCCGGAATCGAATCTTTAAATAAATACGAAATGGCTATAAAATGCGCCGAATTCTTTGATTTCGACAAAAATTTAATAATACCTGTAGAAAATGTTAAACAAATAGCAATCCGCCCTAAGAATGTAGGATTAGATATAAGCAAATTGGAAAAGTTAATTAGTTCCGAATTAAAAATTTATAATTTATACGATGGATTAAACGATATGAAACAAAATAAAATTTGAAAAATTAAAATAAGAAGATTTGTTCAAAACATTGTTATGGCGTTAGAATTTTTTAGTTTTGTGTTTTTATTCTTTATGATCTTTTCGTTGGTAATATATTGGTTATTAAATGGTAAAACTAAACTACAAAATGTCTTTCTTATGATTTTATCCTATATTTTCTATTGTTTAATTTCAATATGGCTAGGGGTTATTATTTTAATTTCAACGATTTTTAATTTTGCTACGGGTTATAAGATCGGAACAACGAAAAAAACTGAATTTAAAAAATATTTATTATATTCTGCTATTGTTTGCAATATCGCTTATCTTTTCGTATTTAGGTATTTTAATTTTTTTAGTACTGAAATGTTCAACCTATTAAATTCATTTGGATTAACTATATCGCCGTATTTATTGTATCTTATTATTCCGATAGGAATTTCCTATTATACGCTTTCTGCACTATCGTACAACTTAGATATTTATTGGAATAATATAAAACCTACAAAAAATTTTATCAGTTTTTCACTATTTATGGTTTATTTCCCAAAAATAATCGCAGGACCAATTGAACGACCGTCAACTTTAATTCCTCAACTTTCTATAAAAAAACATTTAACTGAAAAAGATATTTCAGGAGCAATTCAATTGATCTTAATAGGTCTTTTCAAAAAAATTGTTATAGCGGATTTTCTTCAAGGATTTACTCACGGATTATACGATAATCCCAGTAGATTTTCTTCAACTGAGGCATTAATAATTGTATGGCTCTTTGTTATTCAACTTTATGCAGATTTTTCTGGTTATACAAGTATCGTACGGGGAATAAGTAGATTTTTTGGCATTAATTTAAGAATAAATTTTAAACAACCGTTACTTTCAACTAATATTAGCGATTTGTGGAGGAGATGGCATATGTCTTTAACTAGTTGGATGAGGGATTATTTATATATACCGTTAGGAGGAAATAAAAAGGGATTTTCTAGATCTTCGTTAAATTTAATTATTGTATTTCTTATTGCGGGATTGTGGCATGGTCCACTAATTACGATGGCAATTTGGGGCTTAATAAGCGGTGTTTACATAATATTTCATCGAATATATAGTATGCTGATTCAAAAATGGAGCTTTTTTAATAAATTAAAAAGTATGAATCTTAAAAATTCTCCTTTAAAATATATTTTATTAAGATATTTTTATTTATTTATGGCTTGGTTTATTACGTTCCAAATATTTGCGATTTCAGTTACATTTTTTGCTACTGAAGATCTACGTCACGCTCTAAAAATCACAAGATTGATTTTATCTTTTCAATTTAATTTCTCTTACGATGATTATTTATATAAATTAATTAATTTATTAATTTTCTCAAGTATTCTCACGCTATTATTTGACATACCAGAATATAAATTAAAGACTGACGAAATATTTACAAAATTACACTGGATTTTAAGAGGTTTATGTTTTCTGTTTATGGTTATTATGATAATTCTTTTTAGATTTGCTCCTACTGAAGGAGCTTTTCTTTACGAGGGGTATTAATAAAATTTAATTTATAATAAAACTATGAAAGATTCAAAAAAATTATTTTCAGATTTTAAAAAAGCGGTTATTATTTTTTTAATTGGATATATTTTAATCGAAGCTTATTTATGGTATTTAGAGACTAATGAAGGTTTCGTAGAACCTTACGAATGGGGAAATAGAAACGACATACCATATAAAATAAGCGAATGTTCTAAATTATTTGCAGAAAAAGAGAACAGAGATAAAATAAAAATAATAATAATTGGCGATTCTGGACCCGAATCCGGTTTTAATCCAGAATTATTAGATACATTATTTGATAAAAAAACTATATCGTATAATTTAGGATTTTACGCTACTGGAGTAAGAGTTCAATCGCTTATCGTTAATGAAATTATAATTCCAAAATTAAAACCTGATATCGTTATTTGGGATCTTTCCGTTCCCAACGATTTTGAGGATAGTAAAAAGGTAAATAATCAAGAGAATACAACATTAAACCATTTTGGAGCAAGATATTATAGTGGAAATACAGATGGTTTAGATTTTGAACAAAAGTGTGATTTCTATTTTTTCAAGTTCTCTCGATTATATAGATATAGAAAAAACATTATGCCTTATTTCTTCGGTATAAGTAATGAAGTTGCAGATTTAGAAGAAGGATTAGGAAGATTATATGATCGGGGGTGGATTAAGCATCCGGAATGTTATATAATTGATGACAATCAAACTACACAAGATATAATTTGTGATTTTAAACTTAACAAAGAGTCACGGGATTTATTTTTTGAAACTATAAAGAATCTTGAAAAGAAAACGGAATATTTTTTTATAATTAATAAGCCCTTTTACAAAATCAAAATTGTATGTCCAACAATTTATTCCTTTTATAATAAGTTATCACCAAAGAATTTTTTAGATCTAAACGGAAAAGAAGAACTATATTTTGACTACCTTTGGTATAATTATGCGCATTTAAACGAATACGGAGCAAATTATTATACCCATTATATATACGAAAAAATATCGCAAAACTATCAAATTGAATAATTAAAAAAAAAGTTTTCTACTTTTAATGTTCTAATTAAATATCCTTTAATTTGATTAATTTCATTATTAATATTCCTAAGACCGGCAAAATCAACGTAGGATTTTTAATTAAACCTTTAAAACCAAAAATCCACCACTTTGGATTCAAATAAAGCAATTTGTACATGTTATTTCTTTCTTCCCACAAATTTAGAGAATAAGGTTCATAATTCTTTAACAATTTTGATCTCATAGTTAATTTTGTTTTCCAATCAACATCTTCTGTTATCCACCCTTTTTCAAGAGCTAATTTGTAAAATTCTGTGTCGTCTAAAGCCATCATTTTTGTAATTTGAAGTAAATTTGGCATAGTTTTTTTAATAAAATTTTTAGTTTCTTCGATTGTCTTTTTATTTTCTCCCACATATCCTAAAATTAAATTTAATTGCGATAAAATCCTTGCTTCTCTTGTCCATTTTAAAGCATTTTTAGCTTGTTCGATTGTTATTCTTTTATTCATCAAGTCTAAAATCTTTTGACTTCCCGATTCAACGCCATAAGAAATCCCAACGCATCCTGCTCTCTTCATCAATTTTAATAGTTCAATATCTATTAATTCTACCCTCGAATCACATAACCATTTTATTCTTATTTTTTCTTGGATCATTCTTTTACATAAA
>Ga0315284_10002468_pt1 | contig 26453 bp, 15 predicted proteins | sample YL17G09_16_MG_FD_203696 | JGI IMG/M metagenome (GOLD analysis project Ga0315284, IMG submission 203696) | Sediment microbial communities from Yellowstone Lake, YNP, Wyoming, USA - YL17G09_16 | ecosystem: Environmental > Aquatic > Freshwater > Lake > Sediment | place: USA: Wyoming | collected...
CCAGTTCCTGCTCGCGCGGCTCGATGCGGCGCCACGTGAACGGGAGCGTCGCGTAGTTGAAGGTTTCGCTGAACCGCTCCTGGACCTTCGGATTCTGGTCCGCCAGTTCGAGGTGGCAGCCGAAGTCAACGCGCGCCAGGTCGCCGCGCTCGCGCCGCCTCGCCACCCCGAACCGCGCGTCGGCCCCCGCGAGCGCCTCGCCCAGCGCGAGCGCCTGGGCGAGCGCGTCCTCGGCAAGCGAGCCCGACGCGGCCGGGGCGTCCCGGACCGTCATGGCCTGGGCGATAAGCATCTTGATCTCGCCCATCGCCTTGTCGAAGCCCTTCAGCGGCTCGCCGTAGATGTACCCCCACTCGTCCCTCTTGCGCCAGATGTCGGCCGTCTGGCCCCGCGCCAGTTCCAGCGGCAAGAGGTACGGCCGGTCGCTGTCCGGCAGGAGGGCCGTCCGCATCATCAGCCGCGACCCGCTGCTCACGGACCACGGCAGGTTCAGGGCCGCAAGGCCCTGGCTTCGGCGCTCGCAGAAAAGCAGGCCCTCGGCGGCGTTGTAGCGGAGCCGCGACCGGATCGGCTGGCCTTCCAGGCTCGTCAGGTACATCGGGCCCACGTCAACTTCGGACGGGGGCTTGCCGCCCTCAAGCACGTGAAACGTCAGCATGGTCGGGTCCGCCGGTTGCGGGTTCCGGATTCCGGATTTCGGATTCCGGGGAAGCGATTATAGGCAGCCCGGCCGGCGCCGCTCAAATGAAAAACCACGCCGGGCGCCGCCGGCGGCCTTTCACGCGGAAAATTCCGTTGCATTGCATCGGCCATCACTTACAATATCGCGTGTGGCATCCAATCCGGGGCGGCGGGGTGCAGCCGGTGCCGCTATGCCGCAAGGTTAGGGGTTTGCGCGTGAACCGTTGGCCGGCCTACGCAGGGCTCGGGCTCGTGGGCGCCGCTCTTGCGGCGCTCGTGGCGTTCGGGCCGGCGGGATGCGGCCGGGGTGAGCCGTCGGCCCAGGCGATGGACGCGGCCATGCCCATGGGGCCGTCTTCCTCCGGGGACGTGGTGGTCGCCGCCACGCCCATGGGCGAATCGAACGTCGTGATCTGCCTCGTGGACACCCGGCGGCAGCGGCTGGCCGTCTACCAGGCGGACGCGCGTCGAAGCCGGCTGAAACTGCTGGCCGTGCGCGATATCTCGGCCGACTGGATGCTCACCGACTACAACAACGACCCGCCGCTTCCGCGGGACATTCGGTCGCACGTCGAGAAGCTGATCCGCCCGGCCGGCCCGGAGCCGCCGGCGGAAAAAGGCGGGGCTCCCGAAGCGGGGCCTTAGTCGTATAATAGACAGGCAGGTCAAGCACCTGGCCGCCCCTGAGCAAGGAGGTCCGGCTTTGGAGTTCGTGAACTTCGAAGAGGCCAAGAAACGCCTTGGCAAGACCGACGAGCAACTCCAGGAACTCATCAAGAAGGGCGAGATCCGCGCCTTCCGCGACGAGGGGACCTGGAAGTTCCGCAAGGAAGACATCGACACGATGACCGGCCCGGCGGCGCCCGCCAAGGGCGCGGCCGGCGAGGAAGAGGCCGGCGACACCCTCATGAGCATTGACGCCGACATCCTCTTTGCGGAAGAGGAAGAGGTGCCGGCCGATAGCGCCGCCGAGACGTGGATCGCCGCCGACACCGAGAGCGTGTTCCCAGGGTCCGCGGCGCCCGGCGAGGAGCCGATCCTCGGCGTCGAGGAGGCGATGACGGCGCCCGAGGCGGAGCCGGCGCCGCTGGCGCTCAGCCCGGAAACGGACGAGTCGAGCCTCCAGGAGGTCCTGAGCGACGAGGAACTCGCCCCGAGCGGCGAGGGCGACGTCTTCGCCGAGGAGCCCGTGATCGCCGTTGACTCCGAGAGCGGCCTGGCTTCCGTCATCTCGACGGGCTCGGCCGGCACGTCGGGCGTCGCCCCGAGCCGCACCCGGATCGTCACCCTGGTCGAGCCGCCCGCCCACCACGGGGGGTTCACCGTCCTGCTGGGCTTTACGGTCCTGGCCCTAGCGATCACCGTTGCGGCCCTGATGGCCCTCTTGACGGGCAACCGCTACTCTTTCATCAACGCCCTTGGCGAGGGAGACGCCGGCCTTTATGTGATCGCCGGCGGCGTGGTCATTTCCGTCTTTGTTGCAATCCTTGGTTGGGTGTTGGAGAAGCAGCGCGCCCGCCGCGAGGCCCTCGGCGGCTGACGGCGGCGGCGGAGCCGCCGCAGAGCAGGTGAGCAGGAGAACAGGAGAGCAGGAGAAACGGCAGACAGGATCGCTCGGCCGGCTATGCGTGCCGGAACTAACGCCTGGCTCACCTGCGGTCTCTTGATCACCTGTTCCCCTGTTCATGCGGTCGTTTTGCTGCCGCAGGCTGACTGGCCGGACCTATCTGGCCCAGGAAAGGAGAGTTGCGATGCAACGTGCTTTGGCGGTCACGCTGTTGGCCCTGGCGGCTGTAATGGTCCTCACAAGCCTCGGCTGCACGACGGAGGACCGGTACCGCGCCGTGGTGCTCCGGAACCAGGAGCAGGAAAAAATGCTCCAGGACAAGGACATGCAACTGGCGCAGATGAACGAGCGCGTCAAGGCCCTCCAGGTCCAGAAGACCGACACCGAGCAGATGCTCGCCGACAAAGACCGCCTCATCACCAGCGTCGAGAGCGAACGCGACGCCTACAAGAAGGCCTACGAGGAGTCTAGCACCGTCGTCAAGAGGATCGCGGGCCGGCCGGCGCCGCTTCCGGGAAGCGGCGAGGGGTTGCCCGAGGCGCTCTCGCTTGGGATCGAACAGGTGCTGCGCAGCCACCCCGGCCTCTTTGAGTTCGACCGGGCCGCCGGGCGGCTCCGCTTCGCCTCCGACATTGCCTTCGCCTCCGGCTCAAACGCCGTCCAGCCCGACACCCAGACGGCCCTCCGCCAACTGGCCACCGTCCTCGCCGGCAACGCGGGCATGGGCCTCAGCACAACCGTCGTCGGCCACACCGACTCCGACCCCGTCAAGAAACCCGCCACGATCGCCCTCCTGAAGGGGCTCGGAAAGGCGCCGACCAACGCCGGCCTCAGCGAAGCGCGGGCCGAGGCCGTCGCCGCCATCCTCGTCTCCGGCGGTGTTGACGCGGGCCACGTCCGGACCGAGGGCAAGGGCGCCACCGAACCGCTCGGTCAGGACAAGGCGCAGAACCGGCGCGTCGAGATCTTCCTGAAGTAAGGCGTCAGGCGTCGGGCGTCAGGCTTCCGGCGGCGCCCGGCAGAACTATCGAAGCCCAGGGGCAACGCCCCTGGGCTTTCGTTTGCGCAAACCGGACGCCGCTCGCCATGCCGTTAGTTGCCGGGCGTCGCCGCCCCGTAGAAGACCGGCCGAATCGCCGCCCATACGTCGCGGGCTCCGAATCGCCCCGTCCCGGACCAGAGCATCGGCACCTCTTCGCCGAAGAGGTTTGTTGCGAAGATGGCGCGCGGCTCATCGCCCTCGGCCAGATGGCCGCTCCCGTCGGCCGCCATGTCGAACGCGACGTGAAGGGCCTCGTACCCCATCCGGCCGTCGAAGAGGTCGCCATAACCGCGGACTGTCGGCACCACGTCGGCCAGCCACCGCAGCGTCTCGGCGCTGACCTGGCCGCCGTCGGCGGACTCGAGCGTAAACGCCACCTGGGCTGAAGCGCCGCCGGTCCGCACGTAATCAACGGCGAATTCCGCCTTGCCGGTAATCGGCCCGCCGGGCGCCCCCGCCGTCCAGTCGGCGAGTTCGAGGCCCGTGCCGACAAGGTGAACGCGCGCGGCGGCGGGGGCCTGCCCCGGCGAAGCCGGGCTCTGCTCGGGCGAAGCCGGGTCGGCCTCCGGCCAGTGCCAGCGGACGCTCACGTCGAAGGACCCGGCCGTCGTCTCGCCGGCCGACCGAAGCCCCGGAAAACACGCCGCAATCCGGCCGGCCGGCACGCCCTTGAAATCGGCCGTCAGCCCGCCGAAGACGCCGCCGTCCGAGCGCCCGTCCAGCACCAGGACGGCCGCCGGCCCCGGCAACTCCGACTCGCTCACCAACTCCCGCCCACCGGCGTCGGCCAGCCGGAAGGAAACCTGCCACCGGCCCTCGCTGTCGGAAAGGGCCACGGCCCGGCTTTGCGCCGCGACCGACACGCCGCCGAGGTCCAGCGACGATTCCAGGGCCTCAATCACCACCGACATGAGGCGCGGTTCGTTCTCGACCTGGGCGAGCCGTTGATTGAGCGCCGCGAGGGCCGCGCGCGGCCGAGGCCCGGCCAGCGTCATTGCCCCGTGTGCCGCGCGAACGTACCAGCCGAACCGGTTCGACTCGGCGCCCACGTCCTCCAGGCGAAGCGCCAGGCGGCCCGCCTCGGCCGTCCACACGAGTTCCACCTTCTCGGCCTTGGCCGTCTGGAGCCCCGTCGGCCGCAGGCCCGTGACGGTAGCGCGGCAGCGGAGGCGCGATTCGAGCACGGCCTCCAGGCGCCGCTCCATGCCGCCCCCGCGAATCCAGAAGCCCCAGGCGCCCAGCACAAGAAGCGGCCCGAGCACCAGGATCAGCAGGATGGCCAGCACGAGTCGCTGGACGTGCTTCTTTCGCAAGGGCATGATGGGTTCCATGTCGCGGTCGGTGCGGAGACCGACCGCGCGAAACGGCGATCAAGGCGCGCTAGATTTCGCGTGCGGCCCGGCGCCAGGCCTCGTACGAATCCTTCATCTGCCGGAGGGTGTCGCCGCCGAACCGCTCGACGAGTGCGGCCGCCAGTTCGGTCGCCACCACGGCCTCCACAACGACGCTCGCCGCGGGGACCGCGCAGACGTCGCTCCGCTCGTAGGCCGCGTCCTCGGGCCGCTTGGTCGCCAGGTCCACGGAGCGCAGCGGTTTCTTCAGGGTCGAGATCGGTTTCATGGCGGCGCGCACAACGACGGGCGCCCCGGTCGTCATGCCGCCTTCGATGCCGCCGGCGCGGTTCGTCGGCCTGAGGAACCCGAGCGAGGGCCCGTCGCGGAGGGCCTCCCGGTACTCGATCGCGTCGTGGACCCGGCTGCCCGGTCGTTCGGCGACGCCGAACCCAAGGCCGATCTCGACGCCCTTGATCGCCTGGATGCTCATCACGGCCCGGGCGAGCCGGCCGTCGAGTTTGGCCGTCCATTGGACGTGGCTGCCGAGCCCGGGCGGGACGCCTGTCGCGGCGCACTCGATGAGGCCGCCGAGGGTGTCGCCGGACGCACGGGCCGCATCGATCGCCGCCTTCATGGCAGCGGTTGCCTTGGGGTCGGGGCAATAGACCTCACTCGCATCGCGCTTGCTGCGGAGTTCGGCCGGATCCTCCGGCACACGTTCGGCCGCGGCCGGGCCGATCCGCGCCACCCACGCCAGGACCTCGATGCCGAATTCCGAGAGGAGGCACTTGGCCAGGCCGCCCGCGGCGACGCGGCCGGCGGTCTCGCGGGCGCTGGCCCGTTCGAGGATGTCGCGGCAGTCGCGCGTCAGGTACTTCAGGGCCCCGGCCAGGTCGCCGTGCCCCGGCCTCGGCCGGCCGACGGGCGGGGCCTGGTCGATCCGGACATCGCGGTTCGCCACCGCGAGGACCACGGGGCTGCCGAGGGTCCGCCCGCGGCGCAGGCCCGCGAGGACCTCGGCGGAGTCGGCCTCGATCTGCTGGCGCTCGCTGCGCCCGTAGCCGCCCTGGCGGCGCGCGAGGTCGGCGTTGATGCGCGCCAGGTCCACGGGAACGCCGGCCGGCATCCCTTCGACCAGGGCGATGACGGCCTTGCCGTGCGACTCGCCTGCAGTTCGGACCACCAGTTCGCTCACGGTATGCGCACTCCCCTATGGTGCAAACACCTCCCGAGCACCCCCGGCAGCGCAGTGCCGGGGCGTTGATAACCATAAACGCCCCCGGGCGGCGCCCCGGGGGGGACGCGCCCGGCAAGCGGGGGCCATTGCCCCCTAAGCGAATTGCTTGCCGGTCAAACGGCTGTAGGCCTCGACATACCTGGCCCGAGTCTGGGCCACGATGTCCTCCGGAAGGTCGGGGCCGGGCGGCGTCTTGTTCCAGTCAAGCGTGTCCAGCCAGTTGCGGAGGAACTGCTTGTCGAAACTCGGCTGGTCGCGGCCGGGCTTGTAGGAATCGGCCGGCCAGAACCGCGACGAGTCGGGCGTCAGCACCTCGTCGACGAGGAGGATTTCGCCCCCCGCCTCGCCCCACTCGAACTTCGTGTCGGCGATGAGGATGCCCCGCGCCGCCGCGTACTCGGCCGCCTTCCGGTAGACGGCCAGGGTCCGGTCCCTCAAGGTCCGCGCGGCCTTTTCACCGACGGCCTGGATGACGCGGTCGAAGCCGATGTTCTCATCGTGGCCGCTCTCGGCCTTGGTCGCGGGCGTGAAGATCGGATCGGGCAGTTTGTCGCACTGCTTCAGGCCTTTCGGCAGCCGGACGCCGCAGACCGTCCCCTGGGCCTTGTACTCGCGCCAACCCGACCCGGCAAGGTAGCCCCGCACGACGCACTCGATCGGAAAGACCTTGGCCTTTCGGACGATCATCGTGCGGCCGTCGAAGACGTCGGGCCGCGACCGGGCCTCTTTCGGCAGGTCCGCCAGGCGGGCTGAGACCAGGTGGTGCGGCGTCGAATCGGCCAGAAACTCGAACCAGAACAGGCTGAGGCCCGTAAGGATCCGCCCTTTGTCGGGGATGCCCGTCGGCATGATGACGTCGTAGGCGCTGATGCGGTCGGTCGCGACGATCATCAGCCGGTCGCCCAGGTCGTAGATGTCGCGGACCTTTCCGCGCCATGGTTTCATGCCGTCCAGGTCGGTCTTGAGGACAACGCTTCGCATGGAGACCTCCGCCCTTGGAGTCGCCGGCCTGGAGCCGCGCGGACGCGAGGCCTTTCGCGTGCCGCACGGCCGCAGACCGAGCCCTTTTTAGCCCTTGGGAGCGGAGGCCGTCAAGTCTTATCCGGCCGGGGCCGGCCTCGGCGGCCGGGCGCCGGCGTTTTCGCTAGACGCGGCCGCCTGCGGCTCTTATGATTCTCCTTCTCATTCGGGCTGTCTGAAAGGCGACCTTGGACCCCATTCTGGCGGCGATCACCAATCCGCTGGTCGTGCCCGCAGTCGGCGCAGCCGCAGGCCTCGCCGCAGGGGGCGGTTTATACCTGGCCGGCCGGTCCAATCGCCGGGAGGGCCTCATCCTGAGGTTTCTGGCCGCCGCCGCCATCTCCTGGGCGGCCCTGTGCCTGGCGTACGTGGTGGCCTCGCGGGACGTGACCTTCCAGGCGTACCTCCTGGGCAGCCCGCTCGTTGCGTGCGTGGTCGCGGCGGCCGGGATGGGCTTCTACATCCTGGCTCTCATGACGTTCCAGCCGGGGGACCGCCAATGGCGGCAGTCGGCGTCGCTTCTGGCCGGGGTGGCGATGATGGCGGCGGCGTTCATTCGCGCGGCCTATCAGCCATCGGTCACCCTGTGGGTCCAGGCGCCGCTGGCCCTCCTTTTCATCGCCACCGTCTGGCGCTTTGGGGCCGAACTGCTGGTTTACGTGGCGATCCTGGCCCTGGCGGTCACGGCGGCGCTGGCAGGACCGTTCTATCTCATGGACGAACAGGCCGCATCGGCCAGGGGGATGACCGCCAGCGCGGCGGCGGGCGTCTCGCTCGCCATGACGCTCGCGGGTGCCGCCCTCGGCATGAAGCGCCAGGAGTTCACCATCAAGTGGTATCGCCAGGGCTTTCTGATCGTGCCGCTGGTGGTCTCGACGCTCGCAGCCGCCGGGGCGGGCGCCTTGGCCGTATGGTACGGGGCGACGTGGCACACGGTCTGGGCGCTGGGGGCGTGGTGGGCGGTCCTCTTGGTGGGGTCGATCGGCCTGAAGCAGCCGGACCTTTTCGGGTTCTCCTCGGTCGGCGCGGGCATGACAGCCGTTGCGGTCTTTGCGGTCCTCGGCGGCACCGACATCAGCGGATACTGGGGCCGGTACCCGGCGGTCCTGGTCTGGATGGCGATGGGGATTGCGCTGCTGGCGGCGCTGCTGGCGATGAGGCGGCTCCGGCCGATCCACGCCTTTGCCCGGGCGCTGTACCTGGCGGCCGTGACCATCGCGATCGCCGGGCTGGCCATCGAGCCGATCGAGACGACCCACGTGTACCTGGGCCTGGACTTTCTCGTGGCGGCGGCAGTGCTGGCCCTGGCCCACCCGCACGGCGTCCCCTCGTGGGTGAACTACCTGGTGGCCGCGGCGGCGACCGCCGGCATGGCCGCGCTGGCGCACGTCCCGCTGGACTCACCGGGCGGGTTGTGGCACCACCGGTTCATCCTGGTGATGGCCGGATGCAGCGTGGCGTGGCTCCTGGCGGCCATCCTCGTGCGGGCTCTGCTGCGCGCCACGTCCTCCTACCGGACCGCTCGGCGCGAGGTCGAGCCGTTCGTCGTCTTCGGCATGGTGATGACGCTGGTCCTGGCCGGGTCGCTGACGGTACAGGAGGTCCGGACGTACGCCGAACTGATGATCGACGGGACCAGCCCGACGCAGACGCTCCTGGGGCCGGGGTGGGGCCTCCTCGGATGGGCCGCCGTGATGATGGCGTTCACCATCTCGATGTGGCTCCTGAGGCACACCGTCCGCACGGTCCTCTTCTACTGCCTGGGGATTACGGCGACGGTCTACCTGGGCCTCTTCATCCAGGCCCAAAGCGCGGCCGAGTACCGGGAGGCCCTGTACTCGCACCTCATCTACGCCATCGCCGGGTATGGGGCGGCGCACCTCCTGGTGTTCTTGTACGAGGCGCGGTTCATGGCGGTGCTGTCGCGACTGTGCGCGTTCTACCGCGAGGAGCAGCGGGCCTCGACCACGATCTTCACGCTGGCCAACACGTCGTGCGGGGCGGCGGCGGTCCTGGCGCTGCTGCGGCTGGACCTCCACGCGTCGCTGGTGATGCTCGGCATCATGGCGATCGTGTTCCTGGTCTGGTCGTTCGTGTGGCTCCGCAGCCAGATGCTTTATCCGGCGGTGCTGATAATCACGCTGGCGATCCTGTCGGTCTGGCACAACATGAAGCACCCGGCGGAGTGGGACCCGTACCGGCTGGGGGTGAACGCGGCGGTGCTGACATTCTCGGCGATCGTGTGGCTGGCGATCGGCAACCGGCTGCATAGCGTCCGCGGCGAGATCTTCGAGTTGGCCGGGCCGGCCCGGGCCTGCTCGCTGGTGCTGGCGCTCGTGGGAAGCGTATTTGCCGTCGCCCTGGCCATTTCGCCGACGTTCCCGTCGGACGTCTGGCGGGCCGAGCGGCTGCTCAGCGACTGGGCCCTGGGCCTCTCGACGATGATCGGCCTGGCCATCTACTATGCCTGGGCGGGCCACGTCGCGTCCCGCCGCATCTACCAGTTGGCCACCATTCTGATCGTCCTCCTGCTGGGCCTCTACGTCGGGATCTACGTGGGGTTCGTGCAGGTTCGGTTCTAGGGGCGGGCAAGGCAGGAACAACAATATCCAACAGCCAACACCCAATGCCCGTCAACCAAGGCCGCGCCATACGCGGACCTTGAATATTGAGCATTGAGTGTTGATTATTGAATATTGTTTTCTTCCGTACGCGCAGGAGCGAACAGCACTATCCAGCAACCAGGGCCGCGCCGTGGACCGACAGTCGCTCATTGAAAAGGTCCGATCGTTCCCCAAGATGCCCGGCGTCTACCTGATGAAAGACGACCGGGGGCGGGTGATCTATATCGGCAAGGCCGCCGACCTCCGAAGCCGCGTCCTCCAGTACTTCCAACCGTCGGCCGACCTGGGGCCCCGGAAGGAGCAGATGGTCGCCCGGGTGGCCGACATCGAGGTTCTGCCGGCCGAGAGCGAGGTGGACGCCCTCCTCCAGGAAGCCCGCCTCATCAAGGACATCCACCCCCGATACAACGCCCGCCTGACCGACGATAAGACCTTCCCGTACCTCGAGATCACGGTCCGCGAGGACTTTCCGGGCGTGTATTTCACCCGCACGCCCCAAGCCGCGGGGACGAAACTCTACGGCCCGTTCACGAGCGCTTCGGGCCTCCGGGCCGCCATCGGCGAACTCCAGAGGATCTTCCGGTTCTGCACCTGCGCCAAGGACATCCGGGCCGACGACCCGAACCTCCGGTACAACCGGCCGTGCATCCTGTACGCGATCGGCCGATGCAGCGGGGCCTGCGCCGGCCTCATTGACAAGGAGACGTACCGGAAAAACATCCGCCGCCTCATGCGGTTCCTCGAAGGCAAGCGGACGCAGGTGGTCCGCGACCTTGCGCGGGAGATGAAGTCGCTGGCCAAGGAACGGAAGTACGAGGAGGCGGCGATGGTCCGCGACCAGTTGCGGGCCATCCAGTCGCTCGGCGAGCGGGGGCGCCTGCGCGACCACCTCCAGCCGGAGGTGTTCGCCCCGACGTTCGACCCCGAGGAAGGCCTGCGGGAACTGGCGAAGCGATTGGGCGCAGCGCGGCCGATCCGGAGCATCGAAGGCGTGGACATCGCCAACCTCGGCGAGCGCGAGGCCGTCGGGGCGATCGTCCCGTTCATTGACGGCCGGCCGTTCAAGGCGGGGTATCGGCGGTTTCGCATCCGGTCGGTTGAAGGGCAGGACGATTTCGCGATGATCCGCGAGGTCGTGTTTCGCCGGTTCCGGCGGCTGACGGAAGAACTCTCGGTCCTGCCGGACGCGGTGCTCGTGGACGGCGGCCCGGGACAATTGCACGCTGCCGCCGAGGCCATCCGCGAGGTCGGGGCCGAAATGCCCCTGCTCCTATCGCTTGCCAAGCGGGCCGAAGAAATCTATGTCCTTGGCGCCGCCGAGACCGAGCCGCTACGATTGCCGCGCACCAGCGCCGCCCTCAAGATCCTCCAGGCCGTCCGCGACGAGGCCCACCGCTTTGCCCAACACTACCACCATCTGCTTCGCCGCAAGGCCGTCTTCGGCGACGGGAAAAAACAACAATAGCCAACAGCCGACACTCAATGTCCAACCACCAAAGGCGCGCCGGGCGCGGGCCGAGTCGCGAGGCAAAGGGCAACCCCCCGAACGGGCGCGACAAAGGTTAAGCGATTCCAGGCACCAATCCGCGGTAACGTGTTGGCCCGCAGTGTCATCCTGAGCGCAGCGAAGGACCTCGCGGAAGGTTGACCCAACGGCAAGAGCGCGAAAAACGTGCGTCCGGGTGCGACGTGCGGCACGCCATGACAAAGTAAGCCCTGCAGGAATGTTCTTCACCGCCATCCCGAGATCCTTCGCTGCGCTCAGGATGACACCAAGGGGGGGCCGTGCGCGACCTCGGGCACTGCAAGAAGAGGCGCAGCAAAAAGGACGGTGAAGGCGAAAAACGACAATGAAATTGACTATGGTGTTCCCAGAACTGGAACACTGAATTCCGGGGAATTCCGGGAATTCCGGGGACGGGGGAATTCCGGGGGGAATTCCGGGGACGCGATACTTAATTCCAGCATTCACTAAGTCTTATATCCTCAGTCTTGGCTAGGCCGACGGCTCTGCGACGGCCTGTGCGCGGCCCTCGTCATTCGTCATTCGGACCTGATTCGCCATTCGGATTTCGGATTTCGTCATTCGCACTGCTCCGCCGCGGCCTGGCCGCGGCGAAGGATCCACCAGAAGAGGCCGACGGCCCCTGCCCCGATCAGGTCGGCCGCGATGTCCCACCATTCGAAGGCGCGGCCGGCGGTGAACCACCGTTGGCCGAACTCGATGCCGACACCCAGGGCGGCGGCGACGAGGAACGCCAGGACGATCCGCGCCTTCAGGAACCGCGCGGTCGGTTTCGGGCCCAGGGCGTAGCAGACCAGCAGGCAGATGGCTGCAAACGTCCCGAAATGCAGAACCTTGTCGTTGAGGCTGACGCCGCCCGCCCCGGGAAGCATGGCACTCTCGGCAAGGCCGAGTGTTCCGGCCAGGCCGATGGCGCCGACGACAAACGGCCAGTGGGCCTCGCCGCGCACTTTCCTCGGCTCGGGCCGCCACGTATCGCCATGGATGCTCCAGGCGGTGGCGATGCCCATGACCGCGGCCAGCGCGAGCAGGTTCGGCGCGAGGAGCGCCGAGGAGTCGAAGGCAAAGTAGACCGCATTGGCCACCAATGCCCCCAGGCCGACCAGCGGCGCAAGGTGCGTCCACGGGCTCCGGCTGCGCAGCACGGCCCGCAGGAGGAAGATCGCCATCGCGGCAATCATTGCGCCGACCAGGGCCAGGCCCACCAGGCCCAACTCGGCCGCGATCAGGTGATAGCCGCTGGTGTCGCCGTCGTCTCCCGGGCGGATGGGCCACCCGGGCGATCCGAAGGTCGCAAACGGCGAGATGGAGCCCGCGCCCCAGCCCAAGAGGTCGCGCGCAGGAAACAGGCCGTGCAGCGACTCGACCTTGGCCCGCGAGGACTCCACGTCGGGCGTCCCGAGGAGCGACCCGAGGGCGGCCGCAGCGGCCACCCAGGCGCCCAGCCCGGCCGCCAGGACGACTATGGCCCTTCGGCCGAGCCGTTCGTTCGGCCCGAGGGCATAGGCGGCCAGGGGCAGGCCCGCCGCCGCTGCGATGCAGGCGGCCCGCAGCACCGGCCCGATGTGGCTGGCCCCGACGGCCGCCGCCACCAGGGCCAGCATCACGAGGCCGATGCCCGCCCAGACGACGCCCGGCCGCGCGACCCACCCGAAGCGGGTCAGGCGCTGGTGCGGCTTCGCGCGCGGCAGCCAACCCAGCGGCCGCAGGACGAGGGCGACGGCCAGCGGCAGCGCCGCCAGCAGCGCCGGCGCCAGGCTGTCGCCGCCATAGATCGGGATGATCGCGGGCGGCGGCGACACGCCGCCCACGCCGCTCGTGTATCCGGCCAGCGCCGATACCAGGACCCATCCGGCCAGGAGGGTGACGCCGATGAGGACGGCCCATGCAGCGCGGCGGATGGGCTTGCGGCCGAAGACGGCCGAGGCCACAAGCCAGTAGATCCCGGCGGCCGACAGCCCGAGCACGAGGACGCCGACGGCGGGCCCCGGCAGGATGCTGAATCGCCCTACACGGAGCACGTCCTCGGCGCGCGACGAGACGCCGGCGCCGCCGTCGAGAAGGACCTCGCGAAGCGAGCCCAGCGTCTCGGGAGCCTGGGCGACGACGCCCGTCTTCGGCAGCGGCACAACCTGAAACAGCAACAGGCACAGCAGAAGCGCGATGAAGACGTTGACCGCCGAGCGCGCATGGCGGAGGGGAAACCCCACCAGTGAAACGACCACCCAGAGCGCAAGGAGTTGGCAGACCGCAAACAGCATGCTCATGTCCGCAAAGCGGTGGAAGTGGCCGAAGACGGTGGGCCCGAAGACGAGGTATGCGAGCAGGCTCCCCTGCAAGGCAAGGACAACCGCCCGGACCAGCGCGGAGGGAGCGGCCGGCTTAACGAGCGAGGCGTCTGGCATGGGCAGTCCGGATCGGGCGCCGCAGAGCCGGCCCGGTCGGTTCTGTGGCCGTCCGCTTGCGGCTCGCGTGATTACCCTTTGTTCTTCTCCTCGTCCTGGCCGAGGAGTTCATCGCCCTCCTGGTCCTCATCCAGGAGGACGACTTCCCCGCCCTTATCGGTGTTGATGACGGCGGCAGGCGCCTGGCCTTCGGCCTGGGCGGCCTGAGCGTCGGCGGCGGGCGGCATGGGGAAATCCTGGTCCTGCGGCCTGGCGGCCGACGCCCTCGATAGGACGGCTCGCGGGCCGGGGCCGGCGTAGTCGTAGTAGGCCTGATAGGCCGCCCGGAAGTACCCGCCGCGCGTCGCCCGTACGCCGTTGAGGACGGCGCCGAGGAGGCGAGCCCTCAGGTCCAGGATCTGGCGTGCGGCCCGCAGCGCCAGGCCGCGGGTGTTTTCGCCGGCCCGGAAGACGAGGACGACGCCATCAACCGCCTCGGTAAGAAGGTGGGCATCGGCCACCAGGAGGACGGGCGCGGCATCAATGACGATGTGGTCGTACTGGGCGGCGGCTTCCTGGAGGAGGCGCCGCATTCGTTCGGAGCCGAGGAGGTCGGCGGGGCTTGGAGGCGGCGGCCCGCCGACCAGGAGGCTCAGATTCTCGACGCGGGTCGCCTGGACCGCCTCGTTGAGTTGGTTCAGACCCACAAGGACGTTCGACAGGCCAACGCGGTCCGGGACGTCGAAACTGCGTGCGAGGGCGGGCCTGCGGAAGTTCGCCTCGACCAGGAGCACCTTCGATCCGCCGCGCGCCATCGCGATGGCCAGATTCACGGCCGTCACGGTCTTTCCATCGCCCGCATTGGGGCTGGTCACGAGTATGCTCTTGAGGGCCCGGTCGGAGGCAAAGCGCAGATTCGTCCGGAATTGCCGGAAGGCCTCGGCCATGAGCGACTGGGGCGCCACTTGACTGACCTGGCTGAGGTCGGAGCCAAGGGAAAGCCGTTCGTCCTCGGCGACGTCCGGGACGCTGCCGAGCAGCGGGATGCCCAGTTGGCGCACGACCTGGGCGGGGGACCGGATCTTGGTGTCCATAAACTCCAGCAACATGCTGAGCCCGATGCCCAGCGCGATGCTGAACAGGACGACCGCCGGAATGTACAGGAGCAGTTTCGGCTCGCTCGGCTGATCGGGGGGGGTGGGGTACTGGGTGATCTGGGTGTTGGGCCGGACGAGGGCCGACTGGATTCTCATCTGGGCAAGGCCCGTCAGGACGGTATCGAGCAACGTCTGGACGCGCTGGTACTCGCGCTGCATGCCCTGGTACTCGGCGGCCCGAAGGGCGACCCTGGCGGCTTCGGCCCGCGCCGTGGCCACCTGGTCGCTGACGGCGGCCTCGGCGTCCCTGGCGCGTTCGTAGTCGGCCTTCAGGACGGCGCCCTGTTGCTGAAGGAGTTCGCCGACGACCCTGGCCTGCTCGACCTCCAGATCGTTCTTGGCGGCCTGGTAGAGTTGCTCGGCGCGTTTCACGACCTCGTGACTCGGGCCGAGGCGCTGCTTGAGGGAAGCCAGGTCCTGGCCGAGCCGCACCACCTGGGTAGCCTGGCTGATGATGGACGGGCTGCGGCGAAGTTCATCGCCGATTGCGGGGTAGGACACGAAGACGGCCGCCTGGTTCTTTTCCTGCTCAGCCTGCTGGGCGAGTTGCTGAAAGTATTCCCACTGCGCCTTGGCGTCCGCCAGGGCGCCTTGGGCGAGGACAAGTTGGCGAGTCGTCATCTCCAGGCGGCCCATTTCCTCGCTGCGTCCCTCGAGGGCGGCGGCGCCCGATTCCCTAAGGAAGGTCATCAGCCGTCGGTTGAGTTCGTCGGCCTGCTGCGTGAGCGAGTTGCGTTCGGTCGTGAGGTCGCGCTGGCGGTCGGCCTCGGTCTGGGCGTTCTGGGTCTTGACGAACTTGATGTAGGCGTCGAGCACCCCGCGGACGATCGTCTGTATTTGCACAGGGTTCCGCCCGGAGAGGGTGACGGCGATGTTCTGGGACCTCGGCAGATAGGCAACGCTCAGTTCCTTGCTCAGTTCCTCGGGTTTCTCCTTCTTATAGATGTTCTGCTCGAGCCCAAGGGCATCGATGGCTTGGCGGAGCACGGCATCGCTCTCGATAACCAGGACTTGGTTCATCATGTACTGTTCGTACAGACTGGAAGGGATGACATCGGCGTACTGGTTGGGGAACGGGCCGCCCCCCCGTTCGCCCTGGTAAGCAACGATGTTGATGATACCCGTGGCGGAGTAGGTGGGCACGTAGAAGTACCACGCGACGAGGCCGGCGGTCCCGCCGATGCCAAGGACGATGATGCAGGCGACCAGCAGCCAGACGCGCTTGCGCAGAATCCGCAAGACGTCGGGGACACCCAGAGCGGGCGCACTCATCGGGATGCTGCCCGGTTGAGGCGATGCTTGGGCCATGCGTTTTCTCCTTTGACGAAGCGAGGAACCGAGAGCCTGGGGAACTGAGGACCCTGGCGCGCCTTGCCCGGCACGCCGTCGCTCCTCCGCTCCTCCGCTCCTCCGTTCCTATGTTTCTCCCAGAGCCTTAAGGCGCTGCTCGGCATCCTGCTTGTCGCGCGCCTTCAGCCCGCCCATGTCGAGTGCCTTTTTGTATTCGTCGCGGGCATCATCGGGCCGCGTTATGGCCTCGAACACGTAGGCCAGGTGGTAGTGCGCCTCGCTATTGTCCTTTCTCTGGATGCTCCGTTGGAGGTTGGCCGACGCCGTCTGGTAATCTCCCTTCAGATATGCGATCCACCCGGCCGTGTCCAGGATCTGGGGCTCGTCGGGCACCAGGCGAAGGACCCTCTGGATGATCTGCCAGGCCTCGTCGTACTGCTTTTTCTCGACGGCCAGTATCCACGCCAGGTTGTTGGCGTTGGCGACCTCGGTCGGGTCGAGTTCCCACAACATCGTACTCCATCCGATCGCCTCATCAACCTTGCCGGAGTAGTAAAGTCCCAGGCTGTAGAAGCGGACGCCGGGGATGTAGGGCCTGAGTCCGGGCAAGTCCTCCTGGAGACGGCTGTACTTGCTGCGGAACGCCTCGGCGAGGCTCTGGAGCACCTGGAGGCTCTGGCTGTAGTTTCCGTCATCGATCTCCATGCCGCCCAGTTGGGTCCGGATGGCGATGCTGCCCGGGATCCTGGTCAGGCCTTCCAGAAGGACCTGCCGCGCCCGCTGTATGATTCCCTGGCGATTCGCCGGTGGCGCAGTCTCGGCGACGCGCCTCAGGATCGCGGCCTCCTGGACATAGCCTTCCTCCCAGGTCGGCTGGGCGATGAGGCCGGTGGCCAGGGCCTCGATCGCCTTGTCCGGTTGCCCCGTCATCTCGTAGACGGCCACCAGGGCCAGCCGCGGCCACGCCTCGTGATAGACGTCCATGACGCTCTGGATCCGGCGGATGGCCTCGTCCTTGCGGTTCAAGGCAATCAGGCAGCGGGCCTCGGCGACGAGGGCTTCAGGCGACTCGGGCTTGGCGGCCCGGGCCTGCTCGGCGCGCGTCAGGGCTTCTTCGTACCGTTCGCTGCGGAACAGCGCCTCGCTCAATCGGACGAGCACCATGGGGTCCTTGTCATCGCGGACGAGTTCGGCCAGGACGTCGGCGGCCTTCGAGTACTCGCCGGTGGCCATGTACCGCTCGGCCAGGGTATATCGCCCCATGACGCTGGTCGGCCGGAACGTCAGGAGTTGCCTCAGGTCCACGATGGCCTGGCGCAGTTGCCCGCGCCGCGTGCTGATCGAAGACCTCAGGAGCATGGCCTTCTCATAGGCCGCGTCCGACGGGTCGATCTGGTCGAGGATCTCGAGGGACTGGAGCGGGTCGCTGGACGTGTAGAGCGTGGCCAGCCAGAATCGCGCCTCCCCGTAGGTCGGGGTGATGTCCAGGGCCTTGCGCATGTACTGGCGGGCCTCTTCCAGGTTCTGGTTTCGGGCGGCGATGCGGCCGCGCACCACCAGGGCCTGGGCGTCCTTCGGGTTCTGCTCGAGGACCTTCTCGATCATCGTCTGGGCCTTGCCGAGGTCGCCCTGAAGCATGTACGTGTCGGCCAGGCGTTTCCAGGCGGGGCCATTGTCCTTGAACTTGGCGACCACTTCGTTATACACGGCTTCCGCCTTGTCCCACTGCTGTGTGCTCGCGTAGTGATCGCCGATTCTCAGGAGGGGCGCGGGATCGTCGGGTTTCAGGGCGAAGGCCCTGCGATAGGAAACCTCGGACTGCTCGATCGTGCCGTACTCGGCCACGAAGTCGCCGCGCAGGACGTACCCCTCGGGCTTATCGGGGTTTTCATTGATGTATGTCTCGATGATTGCTTCGCCTTCAGGTCGCCGGGCGGTGCGGGCCAGGAAGTCCGCCATGGCCTGGACGACGCGCAGGTCCTTGGGGCTGAGCCGGTAGGCGGCCCTGTACTTCGCCTCGGCGTCGGCCATCCGGTTGCGCTGGTAGTAGAGCCCCGCCAGAGGGAGGAGGTTGGCGACGTTGTCGGGGACAAGGCGGCCGATGTCCTCGCGGGTCTTGATGGCTTCGTCCCACTGGCCCTCGCCGGCCTGGGCCGCCGCTTTCAGTTCCATCAGAGCGACCGAATTGGGGGCGAACCCCAGGGCCTCCTTGGTCTCCGCGAGGGCACCGGCATAGTTGCCCTGCCTCAGGTGAATGTGGCCGAGCAGGATGCGGGCCATCACGAGGTCCGGCCGCAGCGTCAGCGCCTGCTGCAGCGCCTGCCGCGCCTCGTCAAGCCGGTTCTGCTGCATCAGAACCTGGCCCAGCAACAGGTAGGCCGCGGATACGGGGTTCTTGGCGACAACGTCCTGCAATTGTTTGGTGGCCTCGGCCAATTTCCCCTGCCTCAAGGCGAGCAGCGCGTCGGCGAAGAGGAGTTCGGCGGCCTGGGGATCGACGGTCCGCAGGCGGTCGATCAGTTTGACAGCGGCCTCATAGTCGCCGGCGGAAAGCCGGCTGGTGAAGGCGCTCTGCCACGCGGTCCGCCATTCGAAGGACTTGGCATCCGCCTCGTTCAGGACGGCATCGAACAAGGCGAGCCCCTCTTCCGGGTGGCCGGTTACGGTCAGCAGGTTAGCCAGGGCCAATTTGTTCCTGGGCGACGGGCTCTCGGCGAGGCGATTTCTAAGCATCGCCTCCACCTCTTGGGGGGTTTCGTCCTCGGCAACAATAACGGCGTCCGGCATCCGGACCCGAGCCTCCTCGATGGCGGCATTGAGTTTCTTGGGCTGATTGGTGGCGCGGTAGAACCCGATCAGCGCCCGGTAGACGACCTCGGGGTTCTTGTCGAGCGCCTTGGCGCGAAGCAGTGTCGCCTCGGCCTGCGGCAGCCGGTTCAGGCGCTGCTGAATGCCGGCCAGAAGGATCAGGGGACGCGGGTCGTCCTTGGACCGATCGGCGGCCATCTGGGCCTGGGCGAGCGCCTCCTCGACTTTGCGCTGGGCCAAGAGCGCCTGGGCCGCCAGCATCCGGATCTCCACGTCCTGCGGATCGGCCTGCAGCAGGATGCTGGCGTTGCGGAGGACCTCGTCGTAGTCCTGGAGCCGCAACTGGATATCCGCCAGCATCCGCCGCGCCGATGTGAGCCCCGGCACCATCGCAAGCAGGTCGGTGAGTTCCTGCCGGGCCGCACCCAGTTCCCCGGCCGCATAGTAGGCCCGCCCGAGCAGCAGGATGACCCGCGGGGTGACCTTCTGCTCGCGAGCCTGCCTCAGATAGGTGATGGCCAAGTGGACCTGGCGGTCGATCATAGCCCGCTTGCCGCGCAGGTAGGCCACGTCGCCGCCATCTGGATTGAGTTTCTCAATCTGGGCGATCAGGGCGTCGGCATCGGCAATGCGCGCCAGTTCGAGGTCGAGGTCGGCCAGGTCAGTCATGAGCGGGATGGAATCGGGCACCTGCTCGGCGCCCTTCTTGAGGATGTCGGCGGCCTTTTCGCGGTCGTTGTCCAGCCGGTAGAGAGCCGAAAGGCGCAGATAGGCGCCTTCCTGCTTGGGGTCCAGGACCAGGCTCTTCTGGAAGTACTCTCTGGCGGGCTCGGCCTGGTTCCGCCTGGCGGCCACTTCGCCGAGCGCCAGGTAGAGTCCGGCCGTCTCGCCTCCCTGCTTGAGTCCCTCGTCCAGGACCTGAACCGCCTCGTCACTCTTGTCCTTTGATATCAACCAGTTGGCCTCCAGCAGGTGGGCTTCGGGGTCCTTCGGATTGTTCTGAACGGCCTCCTGAAGCACCTCGCTGATCTTGTCGTCGCCCTGTTCGAGTTTCGTGAGCGCCTGCGTAAGGAGCCGGTACAGGTCGAGCGAATGAGGGACCTGCTGGATGCCCGCGCGGCAGCGGCGGACGGCGTCCTCGTAGCAGACGGCGCTGTCCTGTTTGAGGGGCTTGGTGTCGCCGACCAGCATCTCGACGATCGCACCCCACAGGTGCCCCGGCGCATAGTCCGGCTTCAGTTTGATGAGGCTGTCGATTTCGCGGAGGGCCAGGTCCGGCGAAGTCCGCCACGGCCCGCCGCGGCCCGAGAGCATATACAGCAGCGGCAGCGGCAGGTCGTGGGCCGTCTTCCTGCCCGTCCCGAAAGGCGGGCGAAGTTCGACAGGCGGCAGGACGTACAGTTCCGCCAAGTCGCGGCGGGCCTCGAAGTTGGTCGGGTCCGACACGATAACCGCCTCGAACGACTGGCGTGCCGCGTTCAGGGCCGGCGGGTCCTGGTACAGCGCGATGCGTCCGAGGAGGTAGCGGATCTCGTTCGACTTCGGGTCGAGTTTAGCGGCCTTCTTGATGTCGAGGAAGGCCTGTGGCCACTGCTCGTGCTCCATGTAGTTCTTGGCGCGGGCCAGATACTCCTTGGGGTCGCCCGCCAGGCCGCCCGGGCGGCTGAGGACGACGAACAGGAACACGGCCACCGGGACGCCCACAAAGATGACCAGGTAAAGAAGCAGTCGTGTATTGAGCTTGCGAGCCATTACGGATTGACCTCCTCCACCCTGCCCGGATGTGGATAGTACTGTGTTTCGAGATTCACGGCGACCTGCTTCAGCAATGCCAGAGCCGTCAGGTAGACTTGGCCGTCCTTGGCCATGGGGTCGCCCTTGTCGTCGGGCTGGAGCCAGACCGTCACCTGCGTCTGCGACAGGTAACTGCCGTGACGGCCGACGCTGCCGGTCGTGCCGAGCCAGCGGGCGGCCTCGCGGGTGGTCAGGTACGTCCCGCCCACGTTGAAGTATTGAAGCATCAGCGCCGGGGCCCCGCCGCCCGCCGGCGGCGTGAAGTACAGGACGTTGACGTCGAACTCCCTGCCCCCCAGTTCGGGAACGACGACGCTGCGCCTATCGGACCGCTCGAGTACAAACCCCACCTGCGTCATGCAGACCCACGGCACGTGGGGGATGTTCGACATCGCGTTAGCGTTGTAGGTAATGAAGATCCGGCCGACACGGTCGGCCCCGTCCTGCCTCACCTGAAGGTTCAGGTACTCGTCCGCGCCGAGGATCTTCTCGGTGGCCGCATCCAGTTTGACGTTCTCGCCGTGCCAGCCCCCGATCTGGCGAGGGAAGGTCGCGACGAGGGACTTCAGGATCGGCAGCGGCCTCGGCGGCGGGGGTTCCCACAACTGGAAAAAGAGCCCCACCGCCGCCAGGGCACTCAGGCATGCCGGATACTGCATCCGATCCTTCAGACCACGCAGGAGCACCAGGTACAGCGCAGTTGCGGCCACCGCCGCCGACAGCATGGCCACCGGCAAAGGCGCCCGGGTCAGGGCTTCCGGCGTGGCGTACAGCACCAGGTACGAAACGGGGACGACGGCCGCGGCCCACGCCCACTCAAACCCGGAACCCGGCTCCGCTACGCTACGCCGCGGCAGGCCCGGGGCCTCGGCAGGCGCGGCCGGGTCCTGGAAAGCGCGGCGGCGAAGGAATACGCCGGCCACCAGCGCCGCGGCGCCGAGCGCCGCAGCAACGATGGCGCCCAAGTCGAACCAGACCTGCCGCGCGAGGCCTTTCGCCAGGTTGGCCGCCTCGGTCGCCGGAGTTTTCTGAGCCGCATCAACCGCCGCCCGTTCCGCCAACTGCGCGGCATCGACCGCGGCCGCTTCGGCCGCCTTGCCGTGTCGGACCATGGCCATCACCGCCAGGGCCGCGAGTGCCGCCAGGAGCGCTGTGGCAACTACCGGGATATATTTATTTGCGGACACCAAGTTCCGAACTCCGGTTTCCGACTTTCGCCTTGCGGCCTTCGGGTTCCGACTTCCGGTTTCGCAAGCGCCTGCCCGGCCGACGATGCCCCTATGCTTCCGCATCGGGCTCGGCACCGGCTTTCCCGCCCGAGCCCTTCTCCTCCGATTCTTGCGCGATGAAGAGCCGTTCGATGATCGCCAGTTCCACCGACATCAGCAGGAATGCCAGGCCAAGCATGGCAAAGCCGAACGACTGATGGGCGAAACTCTCCGGGTCCAGCACGGCCTGGCGGATGCCCTCCAGTTGGTCGGGCGTCCGGCCGAAGAGCGACAGCCACGTGCCCTGGCCCGCCAGCATCGCATCGCGGCCGAAGAACAGCGTGTCGCTGATCGCGGCCATCACCGTCACCCGGACGAAGTTGCACAAGACCGCAATCGGGAATGAAGAAATCACGATGGCGAGGCGTTCCCACCAGACGCGGCGGCTGATGAAGGCCATCAGCACGCCGAGGGCGACAAACGCAAACAGCAGGTGCAGCCCGCTGCACGCACCCACCACCGTCAGGCCTTGGGGCACGCTGGCCAGGAAAAGTGCGTTGCCCTCGCGCAGGATCCAGTGGCCCGCCGCCGCCCCGGCCTTGGCATAGTATTCCAAGTCGACGCGTTCGATCGGCTGGTAGCCGAACAACAGGAGCACCTTTTCGGTGGAAGCAGCCGACGCCCGCTGGAGCGGCAGGGCGATCTGGTCGTAATACTTCTGGTCCCACGGGATCATCAGCACCAGGTACGCCGCCGACACCCAGAGGGTCTTCAGCATGTCCCAGCCGAACAGCCACACGAGCACCCCTGCCACGATCACCGCCAGCGCCGCCTCGCCAGGATACCCGTGCCGCGTAGTGGCCGAGACCAACCGGATAACCACCCCGGCCAGGATAATCGCGAGGCCCCAAACCGAGGGACCGATGCGTCGCGGCGGGCGCTCCCGGAGACGGAAATGCGCCAGCACAACCGCCAGGGGCGTAATGAGCCATCCGTGGCTCCATGCGGGGTTTTTGTCCCACTGCAACGTCCATACGCCGTCGGGGTTGCCGTTATGGTCAAAGTCGAACGGGTTAAGGTACTTCCAGTAAGCCCAGGCGACCAGGCCCACGACGGGAAGGATCTTCAGAACCGTGCCCACCGTGAGCACGCGGTTCCAGTTCCACGGGGCGGGGTCCGTCCTTAAGCCAGCGGGCTCCAACCGCACACAACTCGACCTCTGCGCCTCAGCCAATCGCAGTCCTTTCCGACGCCGAACAGGCCCCGCGCGAGCGTGAGCGGCTCAGTGAAGCCCCGGGAACAACGGGTAGACAGCGTCGGTCCACGGGTAGAAGTCAGCGAAGTTCGTATCATAGACGGCGCCGAGCCCGTAGGTCGCCCGGAAGGCGTTGCGGAGCACTGCATTATAGATCGCGCCCTCGTCCGTGCCAACCCGGATAATGTCCTCCGGGTGAAGGTAGAAGTCCGGCACGTCGCCCCGCGCAACCTTGGCAAGGTCCACATAGATGATCTCCTCTTCACCCTCGGAGATGCGCCGGACGACCTCGGTTCGCCACGGGACCGCCACGGCCGTCAGGCCGCCCGCCGCCGCCACGGCCTGGAGCAGCGTGATCTTGCGGCCCGTCAGGCTGTACACACCCGGCCTCGCCACCTGGCCGGCCATGTAGAAATCGCCCACCGGCGGCGAGGGGATCGTAATGATGTCACCGTCGCGCAGGATGACATTCTGGGTCGGATCGCCCGACATCAGCGCCTGGACGTCAAAGCGGATGATCCTCTTTAGTTGCCCGCTACCTTGTACGACACCCAGGCGCATCAGTTTCTGCTCTAATTCCAGGCGGGCGGCATCCACCGGTTTCGGCGGTCCGCCGGCCACGGCAGCCGGCTCCGCGGCTGGTACAGTGGCCGCCGGGGCGGGCGGCACGGCGGGGGCAGCCGACTTGACCTCGACCCACTTGCCGCCTTCCCATATCCATCGGCCCACCTCGCCCTCGTCACCGGGGGGCGGCGCCGGCGCAGCCGGGGCTTCCTTGGGGGCGGAAGCGGCGACGGCGGTCTCCTGCTTCTCAATCCGCTGGACCTCCGGCATGCGGCCTTCGGCCATCTTCTGGAGCGCTTCGCGATCCGCCGGGGTCACCGCGCCCGCACCGGCCTTCTCTGCGGCAGGCCCTTTGCCCGCGGCGGGCGCCGCCTGTTCCGGCGGCGGCAGGCTCGACTCCATCGCCAGCAAGTCGGCCTCTTCAGGGGAGTACTTGCGGATCACGTAGCCATAGTCCTCAACCAGTTGTATGACGCCGCTGGCCTGGGCAATGAGTTCCAGCAGCGTCATGTCCTGCTTGGGCATCTGGTACATGCCCGGCCGAAACACGCCGGCCAGTACCGAAACGTTCATGTTTCGCGACTCCACGACGAACACCGTGACCTGGGGATTGGCCAGATAGTCCGGTTCCAGAATGTCGGCGATCTTTTCCTGCAGACCGCGCATCGTCAGGCCGGCGGACTTGACCGTCCCGATGTAGGGAAGCGTGACGTGGCCGCTCTGGGTGACCCGCTGGCGGCTGACGTACGGCTGGTTCGGGGCCAGGAGTTCGTAGATCGTGATGTCCACGAGGTCACCCGGCCCGACCACGTAGTCGGTATCGGGCGACTTCAGGTCTCCTGGCGTCGGCCCCGGAAACTGCTCTTCCGGCTGCACTTCGCGCTGGACCCAGTAATTCTCGCTCTTGACGATCGGGTTGCGGACCCGCTGCGGGTTCTTGATCACCGTGTTTTCCCAGGCATAGCGGCCGATCTCGTTCTGGGCACAGCCGCCGACCCACACCGTCGCCAGGACGGCAACGGCCGTCAGGGCCAGGGCGTCCAGCCTTCGCAGCCGAAACGGCTGCTTCGGCGAAGTAGGCTGCCCCACCGCGCGACGGCCTGATAGCCGCTGGGTCACAACACACTCCGGCCTCCCCACGTTTGGGCTCCTTCGGCTATCTTCCCACACCGGACCTGCCACCCCCTTCCCCCCAAAACCGCAACAGGTGCGGGGCGAGGTTACAAGCGGCCCTTGAAGTTATGGATACAATAGGAGAGTCTGCTTTGCAGCAGCAAAATCTCCCCACCTATCCGGCAACCCGGAAAAAGACACCCCCGGCATACGCTCCACTAGTCTACCGGCCGGCCCCGCCAAGTCAAGACAGCCTTTCCCGTGCGGAATGCGGAGTTCGGAACGCGGAGTCAACGGCCCCAAACCGCCGGAGGCGGCTTGGCCGCCCGCTTAGCCTCGCCCGCTCTGAATTCCGCATCGGCGCGGCCCTTTCGGCCGGGCATCCGAGTATGAATCGGCGCTTCACGGGAGCCTTCTTGATGCAAACCCGGCCCCCCGGCAGCCTCTTCCAAACCGCTCAGTACCGCAAAACGACCTCTCCGCCAAGGCCGAAGTCCACCACATTGTACTCCGGCCGGTACAGGTGATTGGCCGACGCGGTGCGGCCAACCCGGCCCGTGGCGCCGGCAAAGGAGTGCGGGCCGACCCAGTGAAGTTCACCGTCCACGTGGTGATGGGGCCCCAGAAGGTTCCTCAGGCTCGTCGCCAGGACGATGGCGATGTGGTTGGTTCCCCGCCCGATCAGTTCCCCCACCGGAACCGCGCTGGGGGCCTTCCAGACCGTCCCGGCCTCCTGGCCGTTGACTTCGACCGTTGCCGTGATGGCGTCGAAGGCCGGGAGTTCCAGGACGGCGTCCGGCGATGGCTCGTCCCCAAGGACCACGTCCTTCAGGAGCGTCATGCGGCCGACGAAGAACGGGTATCCGCTCCGCACGAGGTCCCGGCCGCCGGTGGCCGCAGGCTCGTCGATGAGATTGGGGCGCCCGATCAGCCACCGGCTGCCTCGCGGGCCCTTGCAGGTTCCCCCGGGCAGCGCAACCGCGAAGTCGCCCGTCAGGTATACGGCTTCCAGTTCGGTGTCCGGCGTGGTGGTCCGCGCCTCCCAGCCGCTGGCTAAGCCCAGCAACAGGGCCCGTTTGCGCTGGCCGATGTGCCACGGACGCCTTAGTTCGATGACGTTCCGCCCGCGGCGCACGAACGGCGTGACGTCAACCCGCCGCAGGGCCGTGTCCCAGTACGGACCGGCATCGTTCAGTGGGGTGCGCATCCCGCCGTACCACATTTCCTGGGTCTCGGGCTGCTCCAGAACAAGTTCGAACCGCCGGCCTTCCATGTCCCGGATGGCACAGTCAAACTGGAACTTCAGGCAGACCATCTCGTCGGTGCCGCCTCGCATCAGGGTCTGCTGGATGTCCATGATGTCCATCAGGTCGGAATACTCGCTTTCGTCGGTTCGCCAGCATGCCTTGTCGAGGACCAGCGCGTTCGGGTCGCGGCGCAGGAGATGCCAACGGCTGCCGAGGACCTTCCGGCGCTTGGGCGGCGCCGCCGGCGCGCTCCAGACCAAGGGCCCCCCCCCGGCCGCCTCGGCCTTCGCCAGCGACTTCTCCGGCCGCACCAGCAGCAGAAGGCTTTCGCGCGGTCCGAACAGGTGGTCCAGGGCAAGGCGCCCCGCGCTGGACCTGGCCGGGCTCCGCCCTGGCGAAGCCGGGATCGCCCAGGAGCGGCCGGTGCCGGCGTCCAGGCGAAGAACCGTCCCTGCCGCCGGCAGCCGGATCCGGGCCTTGACGGGCCGATCGCCGGTGTTCAGAAAGAAGAAAACATGGTCGTCGCCTTCGCGGCGCCACTGGGCGAGGACCGCATCGGCGTCCTTAAGCCGCAAGCGGCCGGAAGCAGCCTTGCCGGCCCCG
>Ga0315284_10002469_pt1 | contig 26444 bp, 21 predicted proteins | sample YL17G09_16_MG_FD_203696 | JGI IMG/M metagenome (GOLD analysis project Ga0315284, IMG submission 203696) | Sediment microbial communities from Yellowstone Lake, YNP, Wyoming, USA - YL17G09_16 | ecosystem: Environmental > Aquatic > Freshwater > Lake > Sediment | place: USA: Wyoming | collected...
CTCCGCCAGGAGGCGCAGCAGGTTCCCATAGGTGCTGACAATGTTGAAACCGTGGTCGTGAACTCCGTGGTGAGAAACGTGAGCCGCCATCCGGCTCACCGTGTTTCGCCGGCCGTATTCCAGAAACCACGGGTCGCCTGTCGCGTCGAACTGCAACAGTGCCGAGCCGAACAGAAACCCCAACGTCCACTCCGTCCAACCCCGCGAGGTATAGACTCCCCGCACGGTAAAGACTGGCGTTCCCTGCGAAAAATCCCACGCTTTCTCGAGGGCGCGAATCTTCGTCGCGGACAACTCGAAAAGGCGTTCAAGTTTTGGCTGGAGCGTTTCCGGGGTGAGCTGGGGTTCGATGCGCATCCTGATTCAAAGGCGGCGGAGGTGGAATCCGCCGTCCACGTTGATCACTTCGCCGGTAGAAAACGGGAGGCGTTCCTCCGCAATCGCCGCGACGGCACGCCCTACATCCTCGGGAGTTCCCCACCGCCGGATGGGCCACGCGCCTTCGGCAATCATGCGGTCGTATTTTTCCTTGACGGGCAAGGTCATATCCGTCGCAATCACGCCCGGCCGAATCTCGAAAACGTGGATTCCGTACTCGGCCAGGCGAAGGGCGAAGAGCGCCGTCAGCATGGAAAGCGCCGCCTTGCTCAGGCAGTACTCCCCGCGATTCAGGCTTGCGGCGTACGCCGAGACCGAGGAAATGGTCACAATCTTCGGCTTTCGGGCCCGAGAGCGCAAAGCCTCCGGGTCAGACACCCAGAGGTTGGCGACGGCCTGGGTCAGGAAGTATGGCCCCTTGACGTTGACGGCCATGAGGCGATCGAAACTTTCTTCGCTCGCTTCGAGAACGTCCTTCCGAACATGCGGCGCAACTCCCGCATTGTTCACCAGCAGGTCGATCCACCCGAACCGACTGCGCACCGCGTCAACCAGCCTGGCGCGGTCCGACGCCTGCGCGATGTCTGCCTGAAAAAACTCGAACGACGTGTTTACCGGGTGAGGGGCAACCTGCTCGCACAATTTCCTGCACTCTTCGGCCACCGCGTGATTGCTTATGTCGTTAATCGCCACGCTGAAGCCAAGGCGCGCCAGTTCCACCGCGATCCCGCGGCCAATGCCACGTGCTGCGCCCGTTACCAAGGCTACCGGAGCGGTTGCTACCATGCGCCGGCATTGTACCGCGCGGGAAAGTTTGCCGCACAAGAAATCGCGGCTGTATTACATTCAGGTGCACCCCGAGAGCCGCCGGCTGGTCCCGGCAGGCAGGGGTCAAGAGGTTGCGAAATGAAGTCCCATACCGAATACCTGTGGTTCAACACGAGGAAGAAACGCGAGTTCATCAACATCACGGGAGAACTGGAAAAGGCTCTGGCGAAGGCGCAGATCAAGGAAGGGTTGGTGCTGGCCTCGGCAATGCATATCACCGCCGGGGTTTACATCAACGACGCCGAAGACGGACTGATCGCCGACATCGAGGAATGGCTGGAGAAGCTGGCGCCTTTCCGGGCCGACTATCGCCACCACCGGACAGGGGAAACCAACGGCGATGCCCACCTGAAAAACCTGCTGGTCGGCCATCAGGTGCTGGTGCCGGTCACCAACGGCAAGCTCGACCTCGGCCCCTGGCAGCAGGTCTACTACGCCGAATTCGACGGGCAGCGGCGTAAGCGCGTGCTGATCAAAGTCCTGGGTGAGTGAGTTCACGCGCGCACCCACACGGCGGGCCGTGTAGGCACCCGCGACTGGTGGCCAGCCACATTCCACCCGGCCCGTCAATTAGGTGTGTCGCCAGCTTACTGGGCCGGCTTCTCGAAAAGCTTCGGATCTGCCGGCGGATTCAATTGCAGTTCCAGGATCTCGACCGACCATTCCTTCTCGCCGCCGCGGGTGCGCGTCGCTTTGCAGGAGATCGGGATGCCGTCGAACGATTTCCACTCGGCGTAATCGGTCACCACCTCGCCCGGCCCCGCAGGCCCCGTGGACTGCCAGGACGCGCGCAGGACGCGGCCGCTCTGCGGGTCAATGAACCAACGCACCGCATCTCCATCCGCATTCATGTCGAGAATCTTGGCTTCCACCTCCCCGATCTTCTCCGACCCGCCTGCCGAAAACGTGTATTTCGGATCGTCGGCATGCTGGGCGACGACGAAAGGATCTTGCTTCATCTCTTTTAGCGCGTCCTCTTTCTGCGAGGCTGGCAGGTCGCGCGTCCCCATCGGCAACTTCATATAGGCCACCGCCGGCGTGATGACCATCGTCATCTCCCCCATCGGAGTCGACAACTTCTGCCAACTCCGGTCAGGGAAAACAATCGTCTGCTCCCCTTCGATCGGCATCTCTCCCTGCGGCGTGTTGGCCAGGATGGTCATCTTCATATGCAGGGATTTCACCGCGCGGGCCTTCGCCTCGCCGCCCAGGCCCTCGATCACCTTGGCGAGCAGCGCGCGTCCCGCGGCATCGGAGATTGCAGGCCCTTTTGCCTTGGCCGCCCCGGTCGGAATTGTGATGTCCACCGACGTCACCGGGCCGAAGGAGGAGAGCGGCCGGTCGAAATCGGCGGCCTTCCCGATGACGAGCACGGCGAGACGGTCCCTGTGCATATACTGCCGTGCGACGCGTGCCACATCTTGAGCGGTCACCTTCTCGATGCCCACCCGATAGCGCTCCAGGAAGTCTGCCGGATAGCCGTAGAACTCGTATGCCATGCGCTCGCGCAGGACTTTGGCCTTGGAGTCGAAGCGGAAGACAAAAGAGTTGAGCAGTCCATCCTTGGCTTTCTTCAGCTCGTCCGCGGAGGGCGGGTTCTTTTGCACGGCGTCGAGCTCCGCATAGAGAGCGTCAATCGAGGTGGCAGTCGTTCCGTTCTTGGTGCCCATGGCCATCTGGAAAATATCCGGATGATCGTAGGCAGCGCCCACGCCGCCGAACACGTAGTAGGCGAGGCCGCGCTTGGAGCGGATGTTCGAGAACAACCGCGAGGAGAACCCGCCGGCGAAAGCCTGATTCAACACTTCCAGCGCGTAGAAATCCGGGTTATCGCGCGTCGTGCCGAGGTGCACCATGCGGATGGCGCTCTCCGTGACGTCGTCCTTGGCCACAAAGTAATAGCCGGGTTTGGGCCCCGGGAACGGGATTTCGCCCTTCTTCGCGGCGGGCCCACGAGGCCAGGACTCGAACGCCTGGCGGAGCTTCGCTTCCATAATCTTGGAGTCGAAGTCGCCCACCACACCCAGGGTGATGTTGTTCGGATGCACGAAAGCGCGGTGCCAGTTGAGCAGATCGTCGCGCGACACGGCGGCCACCGTGGCGTACTCCGGAACACGTGCGTAGGGGGAGGTGGCGCCATAGACAAGCTTGCTGGCCTCCCGGCTCGCAATCTCGAAGATATTGTCGTTGCGCCGGGCGATGCTGGTATTCACCTGGTTTTTCGCCACGGTGATCTTGTCCTCGCGGAACTCGGGCTCGCGCAGCAAGTCTGCAAACACGTTGAAGACTTCATCCACATTTTCCTTCAAGCAGTCCCACGAAACGAGGGTGGAATCCATTTCCCCCGCGGTCTCCACCTTGGCGGCGCGCGCTTCCAGGGAATCGTCCAGTTGATCGCCGGTTTGGCTCTGAGTGCCCCCCGTGCGCCAGACCTCGCCGTAGATCTGCACCAGCCCCAGCTTGTCAGCAGGCTCTTCTCGCGAACCGCCGCGAATCCGCGCCGTACCGCGAATCAGCGGCAACTCGTGGTCCTCCTGGAGGAAGAGGACCATGCCGTTGGCCAGCTCGATCCGGCGCGGCTGCACGGGATGAAACTCGTGCAGGGGAGGGATAACGATCTGCTTCCAGTCGGTAGCCTGCGCGCGAGCCGGCGGCGGCGCGGGAAGGAGGCAAAGGGTGACAGCTAGCAGGAGAAGGAGTTTTTCGCGGCCGCTCATTGCTGAACCTCCTTGGCGGGAGAGCCCGCCAGTTGCGTGGACTCGAGATAGCCCAGCGTGGCGTTGGAGTCCACAAAGGTTTTGTTGGCCACCCGCCGGACGTCAGCCGCGGTGACCTTGTCGATCTTCTCCACGCGGCGAAACAGTTCGCGCCAATCGCCGAAGAGCGATTCGGCGATGCCCATTTCCAGGGCCAAGCCCTGGTTATTGTCGAGCTTGCGGAGCAGCGCGGCCTTGGCGCGCGTCTTCACCATCTTCAGTTCGTCGTCGCTGACATCTTCGTTCTTCAGCCGTGTGATCTCCTCCTGGACCGCGGCCCGCACCTCCGCCGGTTTGTGCCCGGGCGTCGGCACGGCGAAGAAGACGAACAAGCTCGGATATTTCTGGCCGGGGAAGCCGTTGAACCCGCCGGAGTAAGCCGCGAGCTTTTTATCCCGCACGAGCGCCCGGTAGAGCCGCGAGGTACGGCCTGTGGACATCAAATCCTGGATAACGTCGTAAACCGCGTCATCAGGATCGCGGGCGTCAGGCTTGTGATAGCCCTCCACATAGAACGGCTGGCTGGCCTCGTGCAGGACCACCGTTCGCTCGGCGTTCTGCGCCGGCTCCGCCGTGCGCAGCGGTTCCGGCCGCGGCCGTGCCGGCAGGCGGCCGAAGTATTTCTCCACAATCGCCAGAACCTCGTTCGGCTTCACGTCGCCCACCACCGTCACGACCATGTTGGACGGCACGTAATACGTGCGGTAGAACTTCAGCGCGTCGGTCGCAGAGAACGATTGCAGGTCGGAGGGCCATCCCACGATCGGCTGCCCGTAAGGGTGGGCGACAAACGCGGTCGCCAGGAACTGCTCGATCAGCCGCCCGGTGGGCTGGCTCTCGGCACTCATCCGGCGCTCCTCGGTCACTACGTCGCGCTCCTTGTAGAACTCGCGCAGCACGGGGTGGAGGAACCTCTCTGAGTCGAGATAGGCCCAAAGCTCGACGCGGTTGGAGGGAAAAGAATAGAAGTAGCCTGTCTCCTCGCTGCTGGTGAAGGCGTTCAGTCCCTCTCCCCCTTGGCGCTCCACAATCTCGCCAAAGGCTTCTTTGACGACATACTTGTCGGCCGCGGCGATGGCGTCCTTCCAGGCTTTCTCCAGGGCCGCAACCTTCTTCGGATCGCTGCCTACCTCCTTGCGCCGCTCGCGGTCGTAGGCGGCGTAGGCTTTCTCAACCTTCGCGAGCGCCAGCTTCTCCGCCAGGTAGTTTGTCGTGCCGATCTTGTCCGTTCCCTTGAATGCTATGTGCTCGAACATATGGGCCAGGCCGGTGATGCCGGGGACTTCCCGGTCCGACCCCACATCCACATGCGTGAAAAAGGAGAAGACCGGTGCCTCGTGCCGCCCGCAAATCAAGACCGTGAGGCCGTTGGGCAGCACCTTCTTCGTCACGCGCTTCTCGAAGGACGCCAAATCCTGCGCGCCGGCCCAGGCGGCGAATCCACTGAGAAACAGTGTTAACACCAAGAGGCTGCGAAAATGCTTTTTCATGGAGAGATTCTCCCCCTATCGGAACGCTGCAACGACCAGGGCGCCCTTAGCCTGAGGCATCTCCGGGGCAAATTCAAGGCGAAAGTCGCGCCCGGGGATCTCCCTGGCGCCCCCAGGAAACGAGGAAAGGCTGGAGTGTAGTGGCCCCCTCAGGCATCTGTTAGAATGCGGGGGCGGGAGTGGCGGCTTCGAGCCGCCAGCGTAGGTCGGGCGCTTATGTCACCCATCATTGAAGTTCACAACCTGAGCAAAGAGTTTCGCACCTTCCGCCGGCGCGAAGGGGTGCTGGGCGCGCTCGCAAACCTTTTCGTGCGCGAGTACGTCACCGTACACGCGGTGGAGCGGGTCAGCTTCTCCATCGAGCCGGGCGAAATGGTGGGTTACATCGGCGCGAACGGCGCGGGAAAATCCACGACGATCAAGATGCTGACCGGGATCCTGGTGCCGACCAGCGGGCAGGTCGTAGCTAACGGCTACATTCCCTACCGCGACCGCCGGCGCTACACCAAGCACATCGGCGTGGTTTTCGGCCAGCGTACCCAGCTCTGGTGGGACATCGCCGTTATTGAGTCATTCAAGCTACTGAAACAGATCTACGAAATCCCCGACGCTGACTACCACCGGCGGCTGGAAATGTTTTCTGAAATCCTGAATCTGGGCGACTACCTGCACACCCCGGTCCGCAAGCTCAGCCTGGGGGAACGGATGCGCTGCGACCTGGTGGCCTCGCTGTTGCACAACCCGCCGCTGCTCTTTCTGGATGAACCTACTATCGGCTTGGATGTCGTAGCCAAGGATCGCATCCGCGAGTTCCTGAAGGAGATCAACCGCACCCAGCGCACTACCGTGCTGCTGACGACTCACGACCTGTCGGATATCGAGGAGTTGTGCAAGCGCCTCCTCATCATCGACAAGGGCAAAATCCTCTTCGACGGCGAGCTGCGCGAGATGAAACAACGCCTGGCGAAGTTCAACCAAGTGAAATTCTTCCTGAAAGATCGCGCGCAGGTGGCACGGCTGGGAGAGATCACGACCGACGGCATCTTCCTGGAACGCGTCGACGAGCTGACTTACCTGATGCGCTTCGACCGCGAGCAACACTCCAGCGCCGAAGTGATCCGCAACCTCGTCAATACGCTCGAAGTGCGCGACATCCTGGTGGAGGAAGAGCCCATCGAGGACATCGTCAAGCGGATCTACTTGAGCGGCGAGGTGGCATAGAACAGTTGTCAGTGGTCAGAGGTCAGTGGTCAGTTGCCAGTTGTCTAACGCCGGAAGCGAGATGAGCACTCCCGCCACACTCTCGGCTCCTGGGCCAGTCGGCCGTGGCGGGACGCCCCTCGTTCACAGGGCCCGAGTCTATGCCGAGTTCGTGCGCGTGGGCTTTGTGAATACGCTCGCCTATCGCCTGCGCTACTACACCGGGATCGTCACCTACTTCATTTACGTCACGGTTTACTACTTCATCTGGAAAGCCATCTACACGCACAGCGCGAACATCGAGGGCTTCGACTTCAGCCACATGCTCACTTACATCGCGGTGGGCTGGATGATCCGCTCGTTTTACTTCAACAACATCGACCAGGACATGGCGTACGCGGTGGCGGAAGGCAAGCTCGCCATGGACCTCATCAAGCCCGTCAGTCCCCAGTTCATGTATATCGCGCAGGCGCTGGGTGAATCGCTCTTCCGGCTGGCGCTATTGACCGTGCCTACCGCGCTCGTTCTGTTTCTTGTCTATCCGGTGCGGCCGCCGGCGAGTCTTCTGCATTTCGCCGGTTTCTTTGCGAGCGTGATGATGAGCTTTTTCATCGTGGCCGCCATCAACTTCACCGTGGGCACGTTCGCCATCCGGCTGAAGTCCATTTTGGGATTACTGCGGGCGAAGTACTTTCTGCTCGAACTCTTCTCGGGCTTGCTGATTCCCATTTCTTTCTTCCCGAGGATTTTCCAGAACATCTTCAGCGTGCTGCCGTTCCAGTACATCAGCTACATTCCCGTCCTGATCTACTTGGGCAAAATCAGCGGAGGGGGAATTGTCAAAGCACTCGCGCTTCAGGTCTTTTGGATTTTCGCGCTGCTCGCCCTCGGCGCTGCCTTGTGGCGTTGGTCAAGCCGCAAGATCACCATCCAGGGAGGGTAGAAAGGCAGCAGGCAGTTAGCAGTCGGCAGAGTGAAGACAAAAACGAGTGGTACTCAGACCCGCGACGAACGCACGACGAGATGGCGTGAGTTTTTGTAGCGTTCTGACACCTTCCACCTAGGGGAGATCACTGACATGAGACTTCGCAGCTTCTGTCTGCTGGCTTCGATCCTTCTTGTCGCATCCGCGCTGAAAGCCGAGGAAGAGCTTGCGCCTTATCCGACGCTCGCGATCGGCGCACCCGCGCCGGACTTCTGCCTTCCGGGGATCGACGGGCAAACGCACTGCCTCAAGGATTATGCTGCCAGCCGAGTGCTGGTCCTTGTATTCACCTGCAATCACTGCCCGACGGCGCAGCTCTATGAGCTCCGCCTCAAGCAGCTCGCTGCCGATTATGGCGAGCGCGGCGTAGCGCTGGTGGCTATCGAACCCAACGACCCCGCGGCCGTGCGTTTGGACGAAATGGGTTATACGGACGTCGGCGACTCGTTCGCGGAGATGAAGATCCGCGCCGCCTATCGTCACTTCAATTTCCCCTACCTCTACGACGGGGAAACACAGAAGGTCGCGCACGCCTACGGGCCGACCGCCACGCCGCACGTGTTCATCTTCGATTCGGAGAGGCGACTGCGTTATGAAGGCCGCGTGGATGACAATCCTCGCGAGCAATACGTGAAGCAGCAGGACGCACGCAACACCATCGAGGCGCTTCTGGCGGGCAAACCCGTGGCCGTGACTAAGACGCCCTCCTTCGGCTGCTCGACGAAATGGGCTTACAAGTCCGCGGGGCGAAAGGAGGAAATGGCGGAAATCGAGAAAGAACCCGTCACCGTCAAACTGGCCAGCGCCGAAGACCTCCAGACGTTGCGCAAGAATCCCACCCGCAAGCTGCTGCTGGTGAATTTCTGGGCGACTTGGTGCGGCCCCTGTGCGAAGGAGCTGCCGGAATTCCAGACCATGTATCGCATGTACCGTCACCGGCCGTTTGCACTGGTCACGGTGAGCGCCAATTACCCGGATGCGCAGGCGGGCGTGTTGGGGGTTCTCAAGGAACACCATGCCTCCAGCACCAACCTGCTGTTCGGTTCGATGGATATCTACAAATTGATGGCAGCGTTCGACGCGGAGTGGAACGCCGCCCTGCCGTACACCATGCTCATCCGGCCCGACGGTACCGTGGTCTACAAATACCAGGGGGAGATCGACCCGCTAGAGCTGCATCGTTTGATCATCGCCAACCTCCCCGACGACGACTACATCGGCCACCAGGCTTACTGGCAATCGAAATGAGGGCGCGCCGCGGCTCCCCCCTGGCCGAAGGGGTCGCCGCCATTTGGCATGAAACGACACCTCAGGCTGCTTCTTCTTTACTTCGCGCAGTACACGAAGGTCCGCCTCGCGTACAAGGCGGATTTCTTCATCGCCTTCTTCTCCTCCATGGCGGCCACGGTGCTGGGTTTCGGCTTCGTCCTGGTTCTCTTTTCCAAGATTTCCAAGCTGCAAGACTGGTCGTTCTACGAGGTCCTGTTTCTCTACGGCTTCTCCCTGATTCCTCTCGGCTTCTTCAATGTCATCAGTTGGAACCTGTACGAATTTGGCGACCTCTACATCATCCAGGGGCGCTTCGATCGCATCCTACTGCGTCCCGTGCACACGCTTTTCCAGATCCTCTTCGAGAAGTTCCGGCTGGAGTCGTTGCAGGAAGTGCTGACGGGAACGCTCGTGGTGGCCATCTCGGCCCGCCGCTTGGGCCTGCCGTGGCACGCCACAGATTACTTGTGGTTCGCCCTCATGGTCGCCTGCGGCGCGGTGATCTATGTCTCAGTTTTCCTGATTCTCACTTCCGTGTCGTTCTGGTTTGAGGACCGCGTAGGAATCGTTCCGCCGGTCTTCAACATGCTCACCTTCGGCCGCTATCCCCTGACCATCTACAACGTCTTCATCCAGTTCCTGCTCAGTTGGATTATCCCCTTTGGTTTTGCCTCGTTCTATCCCACCACACACTTCCTGCGCCGGGGCGCATTCGTGGCGCACGTTCACCTGGTCCCTCTTGTGGCGACGGGATTCTTCCTGCTGGCCCTGTTCGTCTGGGACAGAGGCGTGCGCAACTACAGCAGTACGGGCTCGTAGGACTGCCGGAGAAAAAGGCCCGGGCGCGGCGAAGAGAGAAGGGCGGGCCCCATTGCAGAGCTACAAATCTCGCCCCTGCGGGGTGGTCATCTTCGCCAGATTGAAAGTCGTCTTGAGCGAGAGGTCTTTGACCTTACAGACGAATTCGACAGACTTTTCCTGGTCGGAAATCAACGGCTGGCCAGCCATCTGGCGCGGGAAGGCAAATTGGATAGCAAGGATGCGACCGTCCGCGGCCTTCCGGACCTTGACCTCCACAGGTTCGACTTTGGCTTTGGCGTGCTTGGGGTGGAGATATGACCCGGCCTTCAGTTGATCCTCGCTGATCGTGTGGAAAGCCTTCAGATCGGGACCCGCGACCGTGAGGACATGCATCGGGGAGGGGCGCGGCGCAGTCTCCTCTTCCTTGCGCTGGCTTTGCAGAGCGCTGAAGTGCGCGCCGACTTGCTGAATGATCCTCGCCGAACTCCACTCGATGACATAGGGCACTCCGGTTGGCCGATTAATAGGAACATCAACCGTGGACGGTTGTTCTCTCCCCGAAGCGCCGGACATTTCCCCCTGCCCCGCACGTTCCCCAGCCGTGTCCTCGACCGTCCCCGTGTCCAGCAGTGAGCCCCCCACGACCACCCGGTGCGCCCAAGGTGACGCGCGCAGGAACTGTTGCGTTTCTTCGCGCGTCCACTCGCGTACCGGCTTGGTGTTCCAAAGCTCCGCCGACCACACAGTGATCGAAAAAGCCATCAGGCCCATCGCCCCCACGAGAAACTTTCTCATCGCTCACCTCCCCGAGCGGCTCATCTTTCTCCACAAAGTCTAACAAGACTTCAAGCTAGTCTCAATGGCGAATAGCTGGCCTGCGACGTTCTGTCCCCACTTGCTCGCTGCCCGGCCAGCAGGACAACCCAGCCCCGAGCACATTCGCCGCCCCGAGGCTCGGCGCGAGCGCAGAAGCTACATCGCCAGCACTTCGTCATAGACCTGACAGGTCTGCTCCGCCGTGCGTCGCCACGTGAATTGGCGGGCCCGCGCCAAACCGCGCGCAATCATCTCCTCCCGCAGAGCCGTGTCTTCTGCGATCCGCATGATTTTCTCGGCGATGTCGCGCGGCTCGTGCGGGTCACAGTACAGGGCGGCATCCCCACCCACCTCCGGCAGCGAAGAGGTATGGGCGGCGACCACCGGGAGTCCATGCGCCATCGCTTCGAGAACCGGCAGGCCAAAGCCTTCCTCAAAAGAGGGAAATACAAGGACGCTTGCGGCCTGATAAAGAACGGGCAGATGCGCCGCCGGGACGTGGCCCAGCACCACTACGCGCGACTCCAGCCGTTCCTTACGAATGAAGTCATGGATGGCTTCGCTGCCGTGACCCTCGCCTCCCGCCAGGACCAACCGGTAGGAGGGCGGCAGGCTGGCCAAAGCGCGCAGGGCGTTGAGCGTGTTCTTGCGAGTTTGCAGCGCGCCGACACTGAGCAGCATCCGGTTTCCCTGGCCCACCAGACGCTGGCGCTCCTGGGAACGCTCTTCCGGCGTCAGCAGGCGCGCGGGTGAGTCCACGCCTTCATGGATGACGCGAATCTTCTCCTTCCTGACGCCCGCGTGTTGCACCAGTTGGTCAGCCGTGTAGCGGGACACGGCAATAACTCGTGCCGCGCGTTTGACTGCCTCCAAAAGCAGGGCCGAGAATTTGCGCTGGAATTCGGGGGTGGAGTAGTCCCGCCCGGTGAGCGGAAAAACGTCGTGGACCGTGACCACCTCTTTCTCGAAGTGGAACGCCGGCGGGCGCTGCGCCAGGCTATGGAACAGGCGTGCCTGCCAGGGCAGCCAGAAGGTGAATGGCTCCTGAAAGAACCGCACCGAGAACGTTGGCCGGCGCGCTCCAGGCAGCAAGAATTCGCGTCGCCGACCGAATCGGGAGAGACGGTAACAAAGCAGAAAGTGATGCGTCGTCTCGACCGCCGCCAGCGACTCGATCAGCCTGCGGGAATAGACGGCCATGCCGGAAGGCTGGGGATCAACCGTGTAGGTGGCGTCAAGCGCGATGGTGGCCATCAGGCGGAATTGGTGCTTGCAGATTGGTGATTGTCGATTTGTTCGTGCTGGATCGCCAGCCCAAGCGGGAAGTCACCAATCCGAACCTTTCCGCCTCACATCCTAGATGGCAAATCGTCAATCCGCAATTAGTAGTGTGGTACGCCTCCTTCAAGCCCCGCCGGAGAAAGAGAAGTCAGGTCAGGAAATGCTTGCCTACGTGGTGAGGGCAAGACGGCAATCAGGCCGAGCGGGAAACGTTGGGGGCACCTTCAATGCCGTATTCCTTGAGCTTTCGGTAGATGGTGGTCTTTCCGATCCCGAGCAGTTGGGCAGCGCGCAGGCGGTCGCCGTGGGTGGTTTCGAGCGCCTGGAGGATGGCTCGCCGCTCCAATTCTTTAAGACTCGCAGGCTCCTGGCTGTCCGGGGCAGTCCGCAGGTGGTGCAGTATATTGGAGGGCAAATCCTTGACCTGGATGAGTGACCCCGAGCCCAGGGCCAGGGCACGCTGAACGCAATTCTCAACTTCGCGCACGTTGCCCGGCCAGTCGTAGCTCATCAGGAGAGTCATGGCTTCATAGGAAATGCCCGTGATGGTCGCGTCGCTGCCGCCGTAGCGCTCGAGGAAAAAGTGCACCAAGGCGGGGATATCGCTTTTCCGTTCGCGCAGGGGTGGGATCTTGATCGAAACCACATCCAAGCGAAAGTACAACTCCTTGCGAAAGTCGCCCCGCCGGATCGCGGCCTGCAAGTCGTGGTTGGTGGCGGCGACAATCCGGGCGTCCAGCCGCGTCCGCTCATTCGACCCGATGGGCTTGATCTCACGCTCCTGGAGGGCGCGCAGCAGCTTAGCCTGCAGTTCCACCGGCAGTTCGGCGACCTCATCGAGGAAGACGGTCCCGCCCTGCGCGGTGGCCAAAAGGCCCAGACGGGATTGGGTAGCTCCGGTGAAGGCGCCACGCACGTGCCCGAACAGTTCGCTCTCGATCAGAGTAGGGGTCAGAGCCCCGCAATCGACAGGCACGAAAGGCTTCTTGGACCAGGGACTGTAGGCATGAATGGCCCGCGCCACCAGCTCCTTGCCTGTGCCACTCTCCCCCACGATCACCACCGGGTGACGCTTGGGGGCCACCTTCAGGATCAGGCGGTAAACCTTCTGCATCTTCGGCGAGGTGCCGATCAGGTTGGCAAATCCCTGGTGGGTCTTTACCTGCTCCCGCAGCAGACGGTTCTCTGCGGCCAGCTCTTGCTTCTCGACCAGCCGCTGGAACAGGTGCGTGAGGTCATCTACCTTCAGGGGCTTGGTCAGGTAGTCATAAGCACCCAGCTTCATGGCCTGGACTGCCGAGGAAACCGTGCCGTAGCCGGTCATCATCACGATATCGATGTCGGGGTAGGTCTCCCGAATCACCTTGAGCAGCTCCAGGCCGCTTATGCCGGGCATGCGCACGTCGGCAAGAACCACGTCGAATTGCCCACTCTCCAGCATCTCAAGCGCCAGCTTGGCAGACTCGGCCGCCTGCGCTTTGAACCCGAGTTCGCTCAGCACATCGGCGCAGAAGGTCCGCGCTACTTCCTCATCATCAACTATGAGAATGCTGGTTTTCATGACAGCAAATCACTAGTCCTTCCTCCAGAGTCTAATGCCGGAAGACGTAAGATTCAACATGTTTGGCTGGAATGACGGAAAGTGGCGCCCGTGTCTTGCTCGCGTCAGAGGGCCAAAGGTGTCTCTGTTTGTCTGTCCGGAGGACTTACGGATTCGTCGCGAACCCCGTCATCACCGCCCGCTTCAGCAGGACAAAGGTGAGAACCGAATCTGGCGTGAGCGCCACATCGGCAGATTTCCAGGCCCCGGCGTAAAAGCCCAGAGGCCCTGCTCGGTCGGGCGAGCTTTCTTGGTGCAAGAAAGCCGTGGGCTGGCTGCTGAGTTCCATGACGCGGCTTCCCCACCAACTGACGGTGGTGGTTTCCAGGGGAAAGAAGTGCCCCTGGGAATCCACCAACCCGGAAAGCGTCAGCCTCAGGTATCCAGGGCGACCCTCGGGGCCTCCCGCGCGTACGGCCAAGCAGCGGCCCTCCACTCGCGCGCCGAGCGGGATACCCGGTGCTCCCTTCGCCGCTATCGAGACCACGCGCGCCTCAAAGCCCTCTCCAAGTCGAGCGGTACGGGAATTGAGCGGGTGCATGAGCCGAACAAGCAAGGTGGTGCCCGGCGGGGCGACCATGGCCGAGACTGCTGCACGGCGCCACAGTGTTTCCGCCCCGACTATGACCCAGGCAGCAGCGCCGGCAGCAAGCATCACGGCAGCAATCGCGCTGCGGCCGGATGAGGCTGAGCTTGAGAATCGGTTCACCTTGTTCCCCCTTGCCCCCTCCCCTGTGTGCCAGCAGGCATTTCGGTTGCCAGGGCGGCGCAACTACAACTGATTGATTTGTAAGAAGATAACGGACCCTGAGGAGTCTGTTCGGTGGGAAGCCCATGTAGAACTTGCCGGCCAGTCGCCCGTTTTGCCTGGTTTCGCCTCGCGAAGAAGCGGTGTACTATATTGAAGAACTGAGGGAAAACCAGCATGAGCAAAGGGGCCAGAATTCTGGTAGTTGAGGACGAGGCCAACGAACGGCAGGGATTGGCCGAGCTTCTCCGCGCCTGGGGTTACGAGGCCGAAACTGCTGGCGACGGCACGGAGGCCCGGGAAAAGGTGGCCTCGTTCGGCCCCGCCGTCATCCTGTCGGATCTCCGCATGCCGCGCATGAGCGGCATGGAACTGCTGAAGGAACTCCATGGTTCACGCCCGGCCATTAGTTTCATCATGCTCACCGGCCAAGGGACTATCGAGGAAGCCGTTGAGGCAACGAAGTTGGGAGCCTTCAACTTCCTCGAGAAGCCGCTGGACCCGAAGCGTCTGCAGGTGGAGCTGAGGAATTGTCTGGAACGCTCGGAGAAGGAGCGGCAACTGGAGATCGCGCACCGGCGGCTGCGTGACCTGGGCTTCCTGGGGCATCTGGTCGGACGGTCGAAGACGATGCAGGAGGTCATGTCCCTGATTGCGCAAGTCGCGCCCTCGCGCGCCTCAGTTCTGATTGCAGGCGAGAGCGGCACCGGCAAGGAACTCGCCGCCCGCACCATCCACGAGCTTAGCCCTCGTGCCCCCAAGCCTTTCGTCGCGGTGAACTGTGCCGCCATCCCGGAAACCCTCATGGAAAGCGAGATTTTTGGCCACGAGAAAGGCGCCTTCACGGGTGCGGTGGAGCGGCGCGTAGGGTGCTTCGAACTGGCCGACGGGGGAACCCTCCTGCTGGATGAGATCGGCGAGATGCCCATCACCACGCAAGCCAAGCTGCTGCGTGTCCTCGAAGACTCCAAGATCCGCCGCCTGGGCAGCAAGAGCGAGATTTCCGTCGACGTGCGCCTACTGGCCTCGACCAACAAGGTCCCCGAAGAGGCGCTCGCCAAAGGGCAACTGCGCGGCGACCTCTATTTCCGGCTCGACGTCGTCCGCATCGCCATGCCCCCGTTGCGCGAACATTTGGAGGACCTGCCGGAGCTGACCGCCGCGCTCCTGGAAGATTTGAACCGCAAGCACAGCCGCGCAGTGAAGCGCGTCGAGGAGGACGCGCTCGAAGCCTTCCGACACTATTCTTGGCCCGGAAACGTCCGCGAGCTGCGGAACACGTTGGAGCGCGTCTTGGTGACCTGCCCGGGGGAGACCTTGCGGCGAAAGGACCTCTCTGCCGACTTCGGCCGGCCGGCGACCCTGGGTGCTGAGGACAGCCTGCGCCTGCGCCCCGGCCTGACCGTGGCGGAAGCGGAGCGGCGCCTGATCATGGAGACCCTGGCCTCCACGGCGAACAACAAGACTCGCGCTGCGGAACTGCTGGGTATCAGCCTGAAGACCCTGCACAACAAGCTGAAGGAATATGGGACTCAGCCTTAAAGCCAAGCTTACCGCGCTCATATCCTTCCTCGTCTTGCTGGTGGTGCTGGCCACCTCCACGCTCTACCTTTCCAGCCTCACCCGGCAGGCTTTGGTGGAGGTCGAGAGCAAGGGCCACTACGTCGCCAATGAGATTTACCATCAGGCGCGGAACGTCCTGGCCCAGAGCCGCATGCCTGGCGGCACCGACGCCACCGACCCCGAGGCCCTGCGCCGCTTCGTGCAAGCCACGCTGGCTGCGGACCGCGGCCTTGTTTCCCTGATCGAATCCGCTGTCGGCTATTCGCCCACCATTTACTACGTTGCCATCACCGACACCGACCGCCAGATTCTGGTGCATAACGACCCGGGCGAAATCGGGCGGCGGTTCGAGCCTGCCCCGCCTTTCGGAGATCTGGTCCTGGCCCGGCTGCCTCGCCAACTGCGCATCATCTACGGCCCGCCCCGCATCCACGAGATAGTGCTCCCCCTGGACCTGGGCGGAAAGCCTCTGGGCGACGTCCGGGTGGGCGTCTCCACGCTTTTTTTGCGCAACCAGATTTCTCCCGAGCTACAGAAGGCGCTAACCCTTTCCGCTCTGGCGATCCTGCTGGCGACCTTGTCGGCGGGATTGCTCTCCTATCGGTTGCTGCGCCCGCTCGAGACTATTTCCCGCAGTGTTGACCGCATGACGCGCGGCGAATACCCGCAGGCCCTGCCGATCCAGCGGACGGACGAGTGGGGAGTCCTATCCTCGAAGTTGAGCCTCCTGGGCGAGCAGATCCGCGGCGAAAAGGCCGCGTTTGTGGCGTTGAAGGAAAATCTGGACCAGCTCGTTGCCAACCTCGCCGATGGGCTGCTGCTGTTCGACAAGCAGGACCGGCTGGTTTTGGCCACCCCGGCTGTATCCCGGTTCCTCGAAGAGATGCCTGAGACGTCCGCGCATATGACCGCCGCGGAAGTCTTCTCGGTGGACAATCCGCTCGGCCGGCTGCTGCAGGAGGCATTTGCGGCGCGGCAATCGCTGGCTTGGCACGTGGTGGAACTAGGCAGCGCCGCCGAAATCCCCCGGGTAGCGGTCAGTGTCCAATTCGTCGCGGCGGATGCCGAACGCGTTGGCAGCCTGGTGACGCTGCGGGATGCCAGCACCCGCGCCCGGCTGGAAGACCAGCTCGATGTCACCGCGAAGCTGGCAGCACTCGGCCGGCTTACCTCCGGCGTCGCCCACGAGGTCAAGAACCCGCTCAATGCCATGGTCCTGCAACTGGAGCTTCTGAAGTCGAAGCTCCAGGGGCAGGCTGAGCAGGTGAAACCGCAGGTGGACATCCTGGGCGAGGAAATCCGCCGCCTCGACCGCGTGGTGAAGACTTTCCTCGACTTCAACCGGCCGCTCGAGCTCCATCCCGCCGAAACCGATGTGGGGACTTTGATTCGCGAAGTGCTCACTCTGGCCGAGCCGCAGGCGCGCCAGAACAATGTGCAACTGCTCTTCGAGCCTGACGGCACACCCCCGCGCCTGGTGCTGGACCGCGACCTGATGAAACAGGCTCTGCTCAACCTGGTACTGAATGGCTGCCAGGCCATGCCTTCCGGTGGCACGCTGAGGGTCAGACCGCGCGCATTTCCGCACCGCGTCGAACTGGAAATTGTCGACCAGGGCGTGGGCATCCCTCCGGAAGCTCGGCAAAAGATCTTCTCCCTTTACTTCACCACCAAGCCCGGCGGCAACGGCGTCGGACTGGCCATGGTCTACCGCATCATTCAACTGCACAACGGTAGCATTGATTTCTCGAGCGAAGTCAACCGCGGGACTACCTTCCGCATCTCCCTGCCGCGCTAGCCGCCGTAGGCATCATGGTTTCCCCTGGATCCTCGGCTGCGGTCGGCGGCCTTGATTTCGCCGCCGCTACCAAAACCCTCTGGACCGCGTTAAGATAAGGCCGCAAACCGGGGGAAGAGGAAGAAAGTCATTCCCTCGTCCGGAGGCAGTGACCCGAGGCAGTCCGCAGGCGTTTCGCCAAAGCCTCTGAAGGAGGAGCCATGCCTTTCAAGCAACTCAAGAAATTCTTCTCGGGGCCTCCCCCACACCTGTCGCGCCAGGAGGCTATGAAGGTTTTCCAGAGGGACCACTTTAAGTGCCAGTACTGCGGCTTGGACGGACTGCACCGTTTCGAGAACTGGCTGATCTTGACGATTGACCACGTTCATCCGCATGCGCGGGGTGGTCCCCGTAGCATGGATAACCTCGTCACCGCTTGCCAGCCCTGCAACCTGATCAAGGGCAAACGACCCTTTGCGTCTTTCGAGGACGCGAAGAAGTACGTGCTGGCCAAGCGTGAGGAGTGGCGCGAGCAGTTCCACGAGCACGTCAAGGGCGCATGAGCTTTGGGCCCGTCGCGCTTGAGCCCGCGCGCGGGCTTCGACGGTTCCGGCCCCATCGCCGCGGAGAAAAATGCAACTGCGAAGACTGGGGTTGGGGCGAGACTTACAACCACCCCTGGCACCCACAGCCTGGGGGAGGAGTCCTGTAGGACGAGGCAGCAAACCCTGTGCCTTTCTCCTCGGGCGTGCGTCCCTTGCGAAGAAGGAGACCGATTGAGTAGCTCCTCCCGAGGTGCCGGCGTCGGACCGCCTGCCGAGGAGGGTGTGCCTCCCGCCCCCAGTCTGTCTCCTGCCGGGGCGCTGGGCGCGGCCTTCTCAGACACGATCCAGTTGCTCCTCAATCCGTTTGACGCGCGCCGCTGGATACAGCTCGGCGTCATCTGCTTTTTCCTGGGCGGCGGCGCGTCTTCAGCAGCCTTCCACTGGAGCCTGGGCGCTTTGCCCGCCGATGTCGGTTTTCAAGAAGCCCTGCTCCATATGCGGGAGTACATCGCCGCGCGTCCCTGGCTCATCGTGCTGACCATCGCGACGGGAATCGCCCTGAGCGTGACGCTGATTTACCTGCGCTCGCTCTCGCGCTTCGTGCTGGTGGATACGATTCTCAAAGGGGAGGTTCTGGTCCGGCGTACTTTGCCGCGGGTCCGTCCCTTGGCCCACTCTTACTTCTTCTGGCTGCTGGGGGCACTGGTTGCTTACGGTGCCGCGCTGGGCCTGGGAGTCCTTGCGGCTTTTCCCTTCGCGCGCGCCGCCGCCACCGCCGGCAGCCGTTCAATTGCTTTCTCCATGATCCTGGCGAGCCTGCTCCTGGCCGAGGTCTTTATCGGCCTGCTCGCCGCCACCCTCATCATCCTTACCGACGACCTGGTAGTGCCCGTCATGTATGCGGAACGTTTGCCGTTGCTCGCCACTTGGCGGAAAGTGGGGAGCGCCATGAAAGCCGAAGCGGGCATCTTCACACTCTACGTCCTGCTACGATTCGTGGTGTCGGTAGTGGTGGGGGTTGCGGTATTGGTTCTCCTCTTCCCTGCCCTGGTGGCCCTCCTCTCGGGGGTAGTCATTGTCGGAGCACTGATCATCCTGGGGCTGCAACTCGTGGGTGTCGCCTGGGCCTGGACGCCACTCGCCATCCTTTTGGCCGCGCTCGCCATACTGCTCCTCATGGGCCTTCTCCTGCTCCTGCTGAGCATCGCAGGGATGCCCGGCCAGGTCTTTCTCCAGAGCTTTGGCATTTGTTTCATTGCTCCACGCACCCCCGCCCTAAGCACGCTGTGGCGCACACACCAACTTGCGAGCCGAGAGGAATGAAACCGCACCTGACCGGACCGCGCCCCTCCTCGCCCTGGCGCCAGCTTTCGGGTTATCAGTGGTTGGTCCTGTTCGTGGCGTGGCTGGGCTGGGTGTTCGATTCCATGGACGCCACGATCTACGCGCTGGTCCTGGCGCCCGCCCTGCGGGAACTGCTCGGCAGCCGAGGTTCTCCCGAGAACATCGGCTGGTACGGAGGCATTATCTTCGCAGTCTTCGTCGTCGGCTGGGCGCTGGGCGGAATCGTGTTTGGCGTCGCAGCGGATTACCTCGGGCGCGCGCGCACGCTGGTGATCACCATCCTCATCTACGCCGTCTTCACCGCCCTGGCTGGTTTTTCGCACTCGTGGTGGGAACTTGCCGTCTACCGATTCCTGACCGCGCTTGGGATCGGCGGGGAATGGGCGGCAGGTGCCACCCTGGTGGCGGAAGTCTGGCCCGAGTCCCTGCGGGTGAAAGGCGCGGGGCTGCTGCAATCGGCGTGGGGCGCAGGGTATTTCCTGGCTGCCGCCATCTACTTCTCACTTTCGGCCCAGAGCTGGCGAATCATGTTCTTTATCGGTTTGCTGCCCGCCCTGGTAGCTCTCTTGGTGCGGCTGAAGGTGCGCGAGCCGGAGCGGTGGGTACAGGTACGGCGCGGGGCCCAAGCGTCCGCCTCGCGCCGTCTGACCCTGACGGAGCTTTTCACTCCCGGCATTCGCCGGGACACACTTGCGGGCACCGGGCTGGCGTTCGTTGCGGTTTTTGGTCTCTGGGGTGCCACCAACTGGACGCCCACTCTTATCCGCGAGTTGCTCGCGCCGCGCGGTCTGGACGAAGCCTCAACGATCCGGCTAGTCAGCTACGCCATCATGAGCCTGAATGTTGGAGCAATTGTGGGCTACCTCGTCTTCGCCCCACTCGCAGACTGGCTGGGAAGGCGTGGCGCATTTCTCGTCATGCTGGTGGGCTCAGCCGCCGCGCTCCCCGCTGCCTTCCTGTTGCCTTCCGCTTACTCGACTGCCATTGTGCTGCTCCCGGTATTGGGATTCTTCTCGAACGGGATTTTCAGCGGGTTCCCCATTTACCTCCCGGAGATTTTCCCGACGCGTATTCGCGCCACGGGCGCGGGATTCTGCTTCAACGCCGGGCGAGTGCTTGCCGCAGGGGGCCCTTTTCTGACGGGATCCCTGGTGGCGCGCTTCGGCACCTTCGCGCGCGCCGCGAGTTCCATCGCCTTAATCTACTTGCTGGGCACCGTAGTCCTGCTGTTCGCTCGGGAGACAAAAGGCAAGGTCATCGAGTAACTAGCTTCAGAGCCGGTCGGCCGTCCTCGATTGCTTCGGGGCGGGCACCCGACCGCCCCTACCGCGACGCGTGGTGGTAGAATCAAGATTGCCTTGAGACGCGGAAAACTATTCTCGGTCTGCGGCGTGGCGCTGTTGATTTGGGGATGCCCCAAGCGACAGACCAGCACGCGCGTCATCTATGCCCCGGCACCGCCTCCGGCGGCCACGCCCGCGCCTGCCGGGGAAAGTGGGACCTTGGTGATTGAAGCGCCCGCGCCGCCTGAGCCGGCCGAGGTGACGCCCGCGGAAACCTCCACGCCCAAGCCTGCGCCGCGACGCCGGCGCCCGCCCCGCAGCGAGCCACCCGCCGCGACCGAGAGCGTCACCGAGCCCGCAGAGCCCCCCACGGCTGAAGTTCCTGCACTCGAACCCCGCGAAAGCCCCGGGCAGCAGGCCACGCTGCGGCAAGAGATTCTGAGCCTTCAGGAACGCCTCCGGCGGCGGATCGTGCAACTCGAGCGCGGGAAATTGACCGGCGCCACTCGCAGGATTCTCGACGACGCCCGCACGTTTCTTGCTCAGTCGGAAAAGGCCCTGGGCGACGACGATTTGCAGCGGGCTCGTAACCTCGCCAACAAGGCCGCCTTGCTCGTCTCCGCCCTGGAGCAACCCTAGTGGCCGGAATCGGTGGCGCGGCCCTCTGCGCGTCGAACGCAGATGGCGGTCGGAGACCGCCACTCCCGCGGGGCGAAAATCCTTCAGCAGGTGATGTGCAGAATCGCGTTGGTCTCAGCCGCGTTCTTCTTAAGGGCCTCAATGGCCTGGGGAGTAGGGAGAATCAGCAGTTCGATCTTGCGTCTCTCAGCTTCCTGCTTCACTTCGTTCATCACCGGCAGGGCGCCATCCGCGCCTGTCCCGATCACTAGACGCTGGCACTGCCAAGGAATCTTCTCTTCGATCGACAGCGGCGTGTGACCGTATTCGTCGCGGAACTGCTTGGACGCCTTCTTCTTGCGTTTGGCAACTTCCCCGCGGTCTATCACCACATCGTAGTCGTAGGTGACGCCGTCAATCATGATCGAGCCAAAACTAAACTTGTCGAAGCGCATCACCCACCTCCGCCGCCATTATACCGCGCCGCCGCTGCTCGGGATGCAGGAGCTGGCGTTGGGCATTGAGGACTCGGTGTTAGAGCGCCACCTTGTCTCCAAAGTGGACGCCGACGGTTCCTCGCCTTCAACCTCTTGATTCTTGACCTTCAACCTCCGATTTCCGACTTTCGACTCCGAACGCCTGACTTCCGACCAAAGCACATCGAGACAGTTTTCTGCCTTCTGCCTTCTGCCTTCTGCCTTCCTGCCTTCTGCCTCACATCCACTGGTGTCGGTTCGAGTAGAACGCGACGGGGCGGCCAGGATATTTCTTCCGAAAGGCCAGAAACTGCCGCAGCATCGCGCGGTATCGCCGCTCGGAGGTCTGGATTTTCTTGTGGGGAAATTTGATGAGGGCACGTTCGACGGCCCAGACGTTCTTCGGAGAAAGGCGCCAGTCGCAGTTAGGGAGCGTCCGCAGGTCAAATACGCCGTAACCGGTGATGCGGCCCGAGCCATCTACATAGGGGTCCACGTAACTCATCACCAGTTGGCGCACGGTGCGAAAGATGGGTTTGCGGCCGTGCAGCCCGAGGTCGCGCGACCGCGCTACGGTCCCGTAGCGTCTGCGGCGACGGAACAGGAAGAGCACGTGGTCAAGCTTATCTTGAGACTCGAAGTCGAGAAGCAGCGGCGGGTAGCCGTGCTGCTCCAAGATCGTGGCTGCCGTCAACGCCCCTTCCAGACAGTGGGCCTGCCAGTGACGCACTACCCCGCGCAAGGTACGCAGCGTCTCTTTTTTCTTTTCCCAGTTGTAGGGCAACGTGCGCAGGAATTCCTGGACCTGACGAGGGGTGCGGCACCTCCGGATCACCGCCCACTCTTTCGGTCGGAAGGCCGCTCTCCCCGGGGCCGGCGAGAATTCTTTTGGCGGGTTACGCTTCGTGGGCATTACCTGATTTTCCCATTTCCGATTTGAGATCTCAGATGGCAGCTCCTGCATCCTAGCCCTTGCCCCACCGGTCATACCAGAGCTGGAAGCAAAGCAGCGTCCAGAGCGTTTTGCGGTGGTCGGCACGCCCGCTCCAGTGTTCGGTGAGCAGCCGACGCACGAACGCCACGTTGAACAGCCCGTCACGTTTCAACTTCTCTTCCGCCAGGGTCTCATCCAGCAGCGGCTTCAGCCCCCTCCGCATCCAACTGGCGATGGGCACGGAGAAACCGCGCTTTTGCCGGTAAACAACTTCAGGGGGCAGCCATTTCTCTACTGCTTTCTTGAGGAGGTATTTGAGCCCGAAGTGGCGCACCTTTAGCGACGCCGGCAGGGCGGCGGCGAACTCCACCAAGCGGTGGTCGAGATACGGCGTGCGGAGTTCCAGCGAGCACGCCATGCTGGCGCGGTCGATTTTCACCAGGAGGTTGTCCTCGAGGTACATGCGGAAATCCAGATAGAGCATCTCCGCCAGCGTGCCATCAAAACGCGCGCCTTCCAGAACCCGCTCCAGCGGCAAGAAGATGACACTGCTCGCGGGAGACGGGCCTTTCCACTCCGGGGTGAAAAGTTGATCAAGCTCGGCCGGGGAAAACATCCCGAACCAGATCTGGTGCCGCTCGGCCGGATCCCGCTCGGCGTGGGTAAGGAAGCGGCGGAGAAACAATCCTTTCGGCACCGCGGTGGAAGAGACGGGAAGAAAGCGCTTGAGCCGATCAAAGAATTGGTGGCGCAGGAAGCGGGGAAGGCGCAAATAGTATTCCGCCAGTTGCGCCCCCATGTAGGTGGGATATCCGCCGAAAAGCTCGTCGCTCCCTTCGCCGCTCAGCGCCACCTTGATGTGGTTGCGCGCGAAGCGCGACAGCAAATAGGTAGGGATCACCGCCGGGTCAGCCACCGGCTCATCGAGGTGGTCCGCGAGCACGTCCAGCCCCTCGCGCAGGGTGGATTCGTCAGCCGCTAAAACATGGTGGTGCGTGCGGAAGCGGCGCGCTACCAGGTTAGCGTAAGGCTCCTCGTTGAATGACTTCTGCGGAAACGCCACCGAGAACGTGTTAACGTTGCCGGGCGTCAACTCGCTCATGATGGCGACGAGGGTCGAGGAATCGATGCCGCCGCTCAGAAACACGCCCAGCGGCACGTCGCTCACCAAACGCGAGATGGCAGCATCGCGCAGGCGCACCCGCAAGGCCTCGGCCAGCGCTCTCTCTTCCCAGCCGGTGCTGACGGGCGGGAGCCCGGGGCGGCGCAGGTAATTCTGCAGCCGCCAATACGCCTCGATACGGATCTCACCCCGCTCCACCACCATGCGGTGCGCCGCGGGAAGCTTTTGGATTCCGGCATAAACGCTGCGCGGCGCCGGAAAGTAGCCGTAGAAGAAATACTGGGCCAGGGCCTCGGCATCGATTTGGCGGCTGATGCCGGGGTATGCGAAGAGCGCCTTGATCTCTGAACCAAACACCAGCGTGCGGTCGCCGCGCCAATAGTAGAGCGGCTTCTCTCCTGCCCGATCGCGCGCCAGGATCAACCGTTTCGCCCGGTCGTCCCAGAGGGCGATGGCAAACATGCCGTTCAACTCGCACACAAAATCCGGACCCTGTTCCTCGTAGAGGTGGGCGATGACCTCGCCGTCCGCGCGCGTCTTGAAGCGGTGGCCGCGGCCCAGGAGCTGCGCGCGCAGTTCGCGGTAGTTGTAAATCTCCCCGTTAAAGACCAGCGTGACCTCACCCGTTTCGTTCGCCAGCGGCTGGTCGCCGGTCTCCAGATCGATGATGCTCAGACGGCGGATGGCCAGGGCGAGATGCGGCAGTTCAAACTTGCCGTGGCTGTCGGGACCGCGGTGTTCGAGCCGGGCCGACATCGCGTCAATCCGTTCGCGATGCGCCACGGGCTCAAGCGCCAGATTCAGAATGCCGCAAATGCCGCACATACGTTTAGGGAATAGGTCACAGGGGACAGGGAACAGGTCACGGGACTGGCCTGTCAGCGGCGATCCGGACTCGAGGGACGTTCCACTGTTCCCTATTCCCTGTTCCCTGTCCCCTCATGCTCTTCCGCCGCCGGGATTTTCCAGACCGAGTATTCCCAATCGCTCCAAAGCGGTTCCATCTGGGGAACCACCTGCGACAGCTGGCGCACGTTGCGATTGCGGACCATCACCAGCATCGCCTGGGGCGAGTAGTGCGCCCGATTGCGCAGGTCCGTGCTGTCCATCAGCAATGGTTCGGGCGGCCCAGCGCGCCCCATCCCGCGCCGCAGCTCCGGCAAGCGCCGGGAGATGTAGTTACTCGTCAGTTCGCTGGCGTCCGCAGTCACCAACCCGACCGGATGCCGGAGATAGAAAGCCAAGCTGGTGCGAAAGCAATAGTAACCATAAAGGGGCAAGTCCTTCTCGGGACTTTCCAGGATCGTCCGCGCCAACTGGCGGCTGGAAGAGGCAGCGGCATACGTCTGAAGCGGCACTCGCCAGCGCACCAGCAGCAGAGGAACCGCGAGGGCCACCAGTGTCAGCGAGGCTACCGAGAGAATCCTGCCCCTCCGGCGCGCAGCAAGATTACGCCCGACAAACCCCAAGGCCACCAGAATCAAACCTGTGTAGAACAGGGAAGGTTTCAGGAGCGCCACGACGGCAGGATGGATTTTCTCCGTCAGAGCGATCTCGACGGCGGCAAAGCGAAACACTTGCGGAGCCGCCGTAACCACCAGGCCCAGGAGGATGAGCGTGGCGAACCCGGCCGTCAGCCAGTCCGGACGGCGTTCCGCACCTGCGGCTCCCACCTCCGCCCACGCCACAGCCATCAGAATGCTGAGGGGAACCACGGCCGGCAGGAAATACCCCGGCAGCTTGGATTGCGAAATCGAGAAGAACACAAAGATTACCGCTCCCCATGCCAGCAAGAACAGCGCCGGCTTGTGAGCTTCCTGCCGCAGCTCCCGCCAGCGTCGCCAACGATTCCCGCCCGCGAAAAGAAGGAAGAAGCTCCAGGGGAAAAATCCCAGGAGGAACACGGGGACATAGTAAAAGACGCCTCCTCCGCGCCGCGCGCTGCCGGTGGCGAACCTTCTCAGACTCTCCTCCCAGAGAGCGTAGCGCGGGAAATCGGGGTGGCGGAGAGAGACGGCGATGAACCAAGGCAAAGCCACCACCAGGAAGACCGCGACGCCCAAACCCCAGCGCAAATGTTTCAACTCGCTCACCCGACCGCGCAGAGCCTGGTAGGCCAGAATGGAGAGCAAGGGGAGAAGGAAGCCCACCGGGCCCTTGGTGATGGTGGCCAGACCCATAACGGCGAACAGGAGCACCTCAAGCCAGGGGCGCCGGTAATCGCTGGCCGCCGCAAACCAGAAACACGTCATAGCCACGGTCACCAGGAAGGCCAGGGTCATGTCGAAGATAACCAGGCGCGAATAGGCGACGACGAGCGGGGTCGTGGCCAGCACAATCGCCGCCCGCAGCCCCGCAGAGTCCCCGAACATCCGCCGGGCCAGAAACCAGGTGAGAAGCATCGTGGCCAGCGCCATTAAGGCCGACGGGAAACGCGCCGCCCACTCCGTGAGCCCCCAGAGGCGGAACGATGCAGCCACCAGCCAAAAATAGACTACGGGCTTGTCGAGATACGTGAGCGTATTGAAGTGCGGGGTGATCAGATCGCCTGAAGCCAGCATCTCGCGCGCCACCTCGGCATTCCGCCCCTCGTCTGGCTCGAGCAGTGGCAAGCGTCCCAGACCAGCGA
>Ga0315284_10002470_pt1 | contig 26436 bp, 18 predicted proteins | sample YL17G09_16_MG_FD_203696 | JGI IMG/M metagenome (GOLD analysis project Ga0315284, IMG submission 203696) | Sediment microbial communities from Yellowstone Lake, YNP, Wyoming, USA - YL17G09_16 | ecosystem: Environmental > Aquatic > Freshwater > Lake > Sediment | place: USA: Wyoming | collected...
GCCATGCTGTCATAGAAATCCGTCACATAGGTGAAATTATAATTAACCGAATCCCCATCGTTGCGGTAGAAATAAACTCTGCCACCTTGGTTGCCGACGAAAAGATCCAGATCGCCATCGGCGTCAATGTCGCAGAAGGTCGGGTCGGCGCACCCGCCGGAAACGGCAATGCCCAACCATGCCGCTGAGGTCAGTTGAAATTGATATTGAGCCGGCGAGCCGATATTTTCGTAGAAACGAATTTGGCCGGTATAATACTGTCCCGCAAAGATGTCAATATCGCCATCCGAATTGATATCTACAGTAGCCATGCGCGGACAGATCAGCAAATTGCCGCTGGTATCGAATAGTGAGTCATAAGAACTCGTGAAGCTATATTGTGTTGCCGATCCTACATTGTAATAACACCGGTAACTGTGTAAGGCATCTTTGTCACCATCATTGTCTAAATCCGCGAAGCAAAGGTATGGCGCGGGATTGAAGGGTCCAAATTGATAGCTTTCGAAATGAAAATCTGCTGATCCCGCTGTGCCAGTGTTTTCAAAATATAGCAGGGAGGTGTTTCCATCTCCGCAAAAGAGATCGAGATCGCTGTCTGCGTCTATGTCACAGAATTCCGGTATCGAATTCGCTATTCCACCCAGCCCACCCAGCCAAGGCACAAAGGGCCTCCAGCCATTGATTTCCACCGGGATAGTGTCGAATTCCTGGCGGAATTGGAATTCCTGGGCCCACAGCAGGGCGGGCAGAAGCAACAGGATTATCGTCGCGTATTTCATGGGAATCTCCATTGTTTCTTTAGGGGCGTTTAATTAAACGCCCCTAAAGATCGTCGCAGCTATTTTAAAACCAGCATTTTACCCGCATCCACAAATTTTCCTCCGCGTTCCAGACCTTCCGCCGTGATGCGATAGAAGTAAATCCCCGACGGCAGCTTCGCCGCATTCCAGCGGATCTTCGGCCAGCCGGCGTCGTAGGTGTGCTCAAACGGCTGTCCGAGGAGCTGTCCTTTGACGTTGAAGATCTCCAGTCTGACTTGTGATCTCTGCGGCAATTCCAGCGGAATCACCGTCTCGGCGTTGAAGGGATTGGGGAAGTTCTGCCGCAGCTTGTACTCTTGCGGCAATTGCGTCACGCCGGCAGGCCCCTCCATCAGACTGCGCCGAGCATATAGCCCCTGGCCGAAGCCGCCGTTTGATGGCGCCACGGGATCGTCCAGCGCGGCCTGCGTTGTGGGTGGCAGCACAAATTCGATTTCGGCGTTTTCCGAGGCGTCATACCAGAGGAAGGTCATGGGATTGCCGAAGCCGTAACCGTCCACCTCCAGGGGCGTGGCGATATCGTCCTCCCAGGCCACCAGCACCACCGGGAACTCGCCCCCGTAGCTCGCCGCCCCCACGCAGCGCTCCCCATCGAGGACGCCGATCTCATCGCCCTGCGCCGGCAGCGTTTCGCCCAGATCCACGGTGTCAATGACAATGGGATAAGACCAGTGCGTGTAGGGCTGAAACTGGAAATGAGCCGCCGAAGCCACGCCGCGTCCGCTGCCCGGCAGTTCCGGCGGGAGATAATTGTCATTCTGCCATTGCGGCCAATCCTGCCAACCCTGGAATGTGTAAGGGCCGGTGTTGCTGAAGCCCAGAAAGTAGCCTTTGCCCGGCTCCAACATGCCGATCTGATCCACGGCCGGACGTCCCTGCCCGGGTCGAGGGATATAGGCCTTGCCCTGATCGTCCTTGACTATTTTCAAGTCATAGAGGGCCCACGGATTGGTGTCATGCCAGACCAGATCGTGGAAAGGCCCCTCGTAATCAAAATACTGCGGATTGCCCGATTGAGGCTGGGGCAGATATTCGGGCTTGACGATGCTGGAAAGTTTGCAGTATGCGGGCGCGGCATAGCCCATGAAGAACCAGTAGCTGATGCCCGGCTCGCCGACGTTCTGGTCATGCGCCCAAGCGGAGCTGGGCGTAAAGTCGAAGGCAGTCGGATTGAGTAACGAATAATTTTCTTTCGGCCAGGGCACTGAACTGTCCAAATTGAAGTAGTAGGCGTAGTTCAGGTCCCATTCCCAACCACTGGCCTCCGGCGGGTTGTCAGGATACCATTCAGTATTGCTCAGCCAGGTGTAAACTTCTCCATGCTCATTGTCCAGCCATGCCGGCGGCCCGGGCATGATCTCATCGAATTCCAACCAATAAGGCGGGTCCCCGGGATTTGGATCGGGGATATTCAGATGCCACGACACCAGATTCCAGCGGGAGTGGAGCTGGAGGGTCTGGGTGTACGTCTTGGGCGGTGGCGCAGGCGGAGAAGTCTCAAACGGATCCCCCCATCCGGCGATGGTGGTGAGGAGGATGAAGGCGAGAAAGTTCGGCATGGCGGCGTTCCTTTTGTGCCGTCGGGAGTTACCTCCTGACGGCCTTTGGCACGGCAACCGGCTTTTGATAATATAGCTCCCTAAAATGCCAAAATCAATAGCAAGTTAGGGGTAAATGCCACCAGGCGGGGGTCAGGGCCCGCACTCGCTCCGGCTCTCGACAGAAGATTCCCCACGATACCCCTTGATTTCGGGCCGGTTTTGGCGTAAATTAGGGGAAATAGGGATTTGCAAATAATCAAGCATCATACAGGCCCAATCAACCCAACCATCATGGGAGGTCTTATGCGCAAAGGTTTTAGCATTTTTCTGGCGATAATGGCGCTGGCGTCCTTCGCTCAGGCGCAGATCATCATCACCGCCAATGAAGTGCCGCACATCGTCGGCCAGCAGTTCCGGTATTACGCTCAGTCGGATTCGATCTATGTGAATATCGGCAATCCGGGCGGGCCGCAGACCTGGGACTTCGCGACCGGCGACAGCTCCTTCATCGGCACCGATCTGTATCTGAATCCGGCGCAGTCGCCGCCGCAGTTTTCGAGGGCCAACGTGGTCATCCAGACCGATCAGATGAACCTGTTCGGCTTCACGGAACCGGGGGTGCTGTACTGCTGGCTGGGCGCGCCGCGTTTCATCCTGGGCGGCGTGGCGACGACTTTCGAAGGGGCTCCGGTGGAGATTCCCTTTACGCCCTATATCACTCAGTTTCCCCTGCCGCTGCAAATGAACCGGAGCTGGTCCAATACCGTCAATGTGGATCAACAGTTTTCCTACGGCGGCAGCAACTACCGCGTCGTCCTGACCGGCACGATCAACAGCATCGCGGACGCCTACGGGACGGTCAATGTGCCGCTGGGGAGCTATCCGTCACTGCGCATCAAGAACACGGTGAGCTACAACGTGACGGTGTCTATCTGGCTGCTCTTCGTCTGGGTGCCGGTTTATGAGCAGAGCGGGACGACCTATAATTATGATCTGCGCGCGGAGAATGTGGGGACGGTTCTGAGCATCACGACCAATTCGTCGGCGCAGGGGGTGACTTATATCAACGGCCTGCGGCGCTTGATGGGGACGGCCAACGTGGACGCGTCGGGAGAACCGATCGCCTCGTTGCCGGTATCAATGCCTGCAACGTTCAATGTGCTATCCAGCTATCCCAATCCGTTCAATGGTCAGACGACGATCCGCTACGATCTCGCCTTAGCCGCGACGGTGGATTTGCGCATTTTCGATCTGATGGGGCGGCAGGTGGCGCAGCTTGAGAGCGGCTATCGCGAGGCGGGGACCCATGAGGTTGCCTGGCAGCCGGGGAGTCTTTCGGCGGGGTTGTATTTCGCTCGACTGAAGGCGGACAATCAGGTGACTCAGCAGATGATGATTTATTTGAAATAGCCGACAGCTTTCAGCGATCAGCTATCAGCACAAAGGGGCGCTCGATGAGCGCCCCTTTGTGTTTATCGGATGATGCGGATGCCTATTTGAGCAGAACTGTTTTACTGGTGGCCGTGAAATCGCCGGCCGTGAGGCGGAAGAAGTAGAGGCCGGAAGAAAGATCCGCTCCATCAAAGACGGCGACATGGGATCCCGCAGCGCGAAAGCCGTTTATAAGCGTCGCCACCAAGCGGCCCTGAATGTCAAAGACTTTCAGGCTCACCCGGCAGGCGACCGGCAGATCATAGGTCAGGCGCGTGGAGGCGTTGAAGGGATTGGGATAGGCGCCGCGCAGGGCGAATTTATCGGGCAAGGCGACGGCATCCAAATCGAAGGCTTCGCCGGTGTTGCGCCAGTCGGAGACGAAGGGACCATCAGCGCCGCTGGTCAGTTTGGTGAAGGGGAAGGCGTCAGTGTCCCAGACAGAATTGGGGTAATCTCCGGCATAGGCGATGTAGCTGTAATTTCCCGCCGGCGCCGATCCCGGCACGGTTTGCGTCCGGTTGCGATCCAGACTTCCCCCGGCCGGCACGGTTAGCGCAACGGGCCCCAAAACCGGGCCGTAATAGGATCCGTTGGGCAACAGGGCTTTGATCCAGGCATCGAAGGACTGGGCGGCGCCGCCGTTATTGGTCAGCGAAATCAGGAAGTTGAAGGTACCGCCGGAAGCGGGGATCTGAATGGGCGGTGATTGCGGCGTCATCTCGACCGACACTTCAGGCAGGCCCAGATTCTGGTTGAAGTAATCGAGAACGTTGGCGATGAAGGTGTATCTGGAGGCGCCGGGCATCTGAAAGAGGCAGAACCCCAGACAGATCGCGTGATGATCCGATTCGAAGTCGCGCAGACCGGCAGGCTGATGGTCTCCCAAGAACAGCTTGGGGATGAGCGGATCGTTGGGATCAATGCGATCAGCCATCGAACCATACGGAAAACCGGCTGTGGTTAATGTGATCTGATTGGGCAAGCCGACGCAGAGAGGATCAACCGGATGCGCGACGGTCAGAACGTCGTAACCTAGGTCATGGTCAACGTAGCCTACATTGAGCCAGTCATAGGCGAAATCTCCAGACACGAATTCCGTGTTCATCCATCCCGTCCAGACACCCATCTGTTCCTCGGACGAGAAGAGCAGATTCTTGCCGCCCGCCAGGAATGGACTGAAGGGATTATCCGCTGACAACATGGGGAAGGTTAAATTCCAGTCCAGGTAGCCCACCCAGAAGCAGTTGTCGAAATTGGATAGCACCGTCCAGTAGTCCGGCGTTCCAAAATCGTCCACATCCCAGAGCTGATAATTTACGCCCATAGCCGTCAGCGGATCCGTGATCAGGCTGTCATAGTTGCCGCTTCCGCCCATCCCTTCATAGGGCTGATCCGAGCAGTAGATAAAATCGGCACCGGGAGTATGCTGCAGACCCGTATGCCAGCATTCATAGCTCGGACTGACGGAGACGTGGCCGGCGTTGCTGGCCGCCGTTACGTAATATTCCAGCGTATTCCAATCGGCCGGGGCGCTGAACTCATAGGTGTATTGATTAGGGCCGGTTAGCGTCATGGGCTCGGACATCAGGAGGCCGCCATCCCAACGAAATTTGGCGTAGGCGCTAAAGACGCCCAAAGGGTCGGTGATTTGAGCCACGAGGGGATGCGGAGTATTTCCGAAGATGCCATAGCGCGAGTTCTCCAGCAACGTGAGCTGCGGGCCCGGGCCTTCGTCGAAGTATTCCAGGACATTCTGCAGAATGCCCTGAGCGATGGACGAATCATCGCAGGCGTCGAGAAGCCAGGGGAGAAAGACCATCTTATAGCCGCCATCATAGCGGATGCCGGCGGGTTCATCGTCTATCGCCGTGAAGAAGCAGTTCACGGCGCCGGGGCGAGCGTAGGCGAAATCATTGTAGTTGGGTTCGGGATGATTCTGGAAGGGAGAGGTAAATTCGCCGGATACCGGATCACCCACCAGACCATAATAGACCGTGTCCAGGGATTCGCCTGTGTGCGGATTGAGATGTGAATCCGACCAGCCGTTCGAGACCTTCAGATACTCATACATGAAGGTGCCGGGCAGGGCGGTGAATTCGGTCCAGACGTCCGGATTGAAGGCTCCGCCGAGATAGTCGGAACTGGAGAGGAAGAAATTCCCGCCGTCGTCCATGAAATTGGCTACGGGATCCACCGCTAGATTAGCGGCATTATCCGGCAGGCTGCCAATCTGGGCCGGAGCATTATACCAGATGATGCTGGAATAGATATTGGCCGTGATCACGTCCGATCCGGGATAGCCCATGTCTTCCATAGGCTCATCGGGATTGATGTACCAGAAATCGTAATCGTATCCGGCATTTTCGAGAGCATTGCGATAGAGGCTTTCACCATCGTGGCTGCCGGCATCATTCACCAGCAGCATGGTGGCTCCGCTGGGCTGGCGGTAGGTGAAATAGTACCCGGGTGCATTGGGGAATGACGAGGAGTGACCGGCATTATCATCCGCTTCAATCCAGAAATTGATCTGCCCCAATGCTGGCACTGTGGGTATAAAGCCGCGATAGAGATCGCCGCCGATATTGCTCATCAGCACGGTATCCGGATCGCCGGAGTTTACGCTGTAAATGATCCGCGCCGCCGTGACCTGACCGGAACCGGGCAGCCAGGATGCGTCATAGTCGTATATCGTGGCGGTTATGGCGTAGGGACCCGACAGGTAAGTATCCGGCGGGTCGGCGAGATCTTCGATGAAGGGGGGCGGGTCGCCGTAGAGGTTTACTTTGGCGCGCAACATCCAGTCAATGCCGTAGGCCCACCAGCCGGGTTCCGTGGGATGGACGCCGCCGGGGGTAGTCAGCCAGGCCAAACTATGGTAGGGGCGTTCATCCGCGGCGTCGCCCAAGATGGCGGGGTAAAATCCGGTTTCGTGGAGCACATAGCCCAGGAAAAAATAATTAGTTCCGACATCTAAGTCTTCAGGCGGATAACCCCAATCTTCGAAGACGATCTCCTGCCATTGGCCGGAATTGTCAAAGACGTACTGTATCGGCCCGGCAAGAACTCGACCGATGGGACGAGGCCCTGGCGCACCTGCTGGCTCATCGGTGTCAAAGTAATTATCTGGATCGAAGCCATCCACAATGTCCCAGACATAGACGTCCGCCAGCCCTCCCATGCCGCTGTTAAATTGAAAAAGACCCGAGAGAATCTGACAATCTGTGGGTGGTTCGAACCAGACGCCGCAGGTGTCATTGGGGTCCGGCCGGCCGGAGTAGAAGACGGAAGTGCCGTCGTCGTACTGGATGATGAATTCAACCTGGGCCTGCGCAAGCAGGGCGAAGGCAAGCGATAGGACGCCGCAAAGCGCCAAAAGGGATATCCTGCGCATAATGCCTCCATGCTTAACGATAGGGTGGGGTGTTTCTATCTTTCTGAGAGCGAGAATGAGCAAAATAATGAAGTAGTAACACAATATACGACATTTTTTTGCCAATGTCAAGGCTTTTCCAGCCAAATGGGCTTTTTCGAGGAGATTTTCGGGGCGGCCATTGCGGGCCGCGGGGCGGTGAGAGGTAGTCCAGTGGGCGAAATGTCAGAGGGGCACGGTGTGCGCCCCTTGCGCTATTAGTGCATAACCCCAAAAGCCATGAGAGAGGCGATGGCGACTCCGGTAAGACTCTCACCGGCGATGGCGCCGGAGGCGACGGGGATGGAGTAGGTGTCGCCGGTTAGCGGGGCCTTCTTCTCCATGATCCAAACGAACAGCGAGCCCAGGAACATCATGATGCTGTTGTAGGCGGGGATGGTCAGGGCGATGCCCAGAGCCGTGCAGGAGGGGGTGTAGGGACGTATTTTCGGAAAGATGCGCTCCAGTGTAACTATGATAATGGCCAGAATGATGGAGATCAGCATGGCGTAGCGGGCGCTGACCGGGATGGTGTGCAGACCCTGCGACAGAATGCGCGCCACGCCCGCCCAGACGATGGCCGACGGGGCGGGGAATTGGGCTCCTCCCAAGGCATTGGCATCGGGAACCAGAATAAAATAAGCCGGGACGGCCAGGAGGGCTCCCGCTAAAACGCCGAAGACTTGGGCGATAAACTGCTTTCGCGGATGCGCTCCGACGCGGTAGCCAACGTAGAGATTGCCGACCGTGTCGCTGCAACTGCACGCGGCTCCGGCGGTGACATTGGCGGTCATCAGATTGGTGGCCATGTTGCCGGGAGCGATGACGCCGTAGAGGAGCTGCGTCACCTTGCCCATGGCTCCGATGGGATTGATGCCGACTTCCGCTCCGGCTCGAGCCGCCACGGCGGCCAGGAAGAATGTCAGCAGGACGGCGATCACGCCCATATACCAATGAATGCCGAAGAGGAAGAGCTGCATCAGCAGACAAAAGATGCCGGCCAGGATGAAGCCGATGACGAACCAGGAGCCGGGAACTTCGATGTGCTCGAGAATGTCCACCGGACCGGCCGATTTCTTCTTGCGGATGCCCGCGAAAAAGCTCCCAAACGTGCGCCCCATCGTCTTGTATTGAAAGGCGAGCGCCAACAAGCCGGAAGCGACCAAGAAACCCGCTCCCGACCACATGGACCAGTTGACGATGTTGCGGAAACCGCCGATGGCTTCGAAGCGGGAAGAGCCCGGACGGAAGCCCAGCAGCGCCGCGGCTGAGATTTGCGAAGTGTCGGGAGAAATAGTCAGGCGAGCTTCGCGATGAACGCTGTTTGGGGCGCGAGCCCACAACACGTTCGCGCCGATATCTTTGTTCAGCGTATCAAGGAAGGCGATGTTATGATAAAGCGGATTGGGCGAACCGTCCAAGAGAGCGGGGCTGTTCAGGTCGGTCAAAAGCGCGGGCAGGGTGGTATAAGAAGCCGGCTGAGGCCAGGCATAGATAAGAGTATCCAGGCGCGAACCGGAGGATATTTCGTGAGTTCGATTGGCTTCCTGAATCGTGAAGGACAATTGCTGTCCCGAATTAATTATTAAGGGAAACTTCGGGGTTTCAATAGCGCGAACGACCGGCACGGGGTGGACGATGACGTCTTGATTGATGAAATAGGGAGCCAGAACGCCATAATTTATGAGCGCTCCGGCCAGCATGCTCAGGCCGACCTTGATGCCGAAAAGCGCGCCGATGCCCATCATGATCAGGCCGGGCTCGAAGGAGATGGTGAGATTGGAGAGGCGCACTCCGGCCACGGACATGGGGACGTTCCAGAGCGACGGCAGGAAGCCAACGCCGTCGCGCAGCGCCGCCACGACGATGCCGAAAAGACCGGCCAGGCCCAGCGCTTTGGCCTTTTTCATGGCTTCGCCGCCGCGCGAATACATGGCCTTCAGGGTTTCGACGACGGAGATGTTATAGGGGAAGCGCAGTTGATCCACGGTGATCATCTGGCGCTTCAAGGGGATGGCCATGAATAGCCCGAGCGTGAGGATGCCGCCGATCCAGAGAATCAGTTGCCACCAAATGAAGGTGCGGCCGCTGACCATGGTCAGCGCCGGCACGGCGGAAACCAGTCCCGCCGATGAAATCCAGGATCCCGCCACTGCCACCGTCATCATGATGGCGTTTTCCATCATGTTGAAATCGCGCGTAAACACCCTGGGGAAGACGCTGGTCAGGCCCTTCCAGATGGCGAAGCCGAGGATGATGGCGGCGATATCCACGCCGATGCCCCAGCCGGATTTAAGGCCGACATAGAGGTTACACAGCGCCATGAGGCCGCCCAGCAGGCAACCGGTCAGCACGGCGCGAACGGTCAGTTGGGGCGTGTCGCCTTGATAGACCGACTCAAGCCATTCGCGGTCTTGTTCTTCGGGGGATTTGCGGGGTTCGTCGGGCATGGGGTTTGTCTGAATCGCCGATTAAACGGATGGAACGGATTCAACAGATTTGGAGTGCGGCAGCTTGCTGCCGCTTTAGGCCGCGCACTGCGAGAGAAATTCACTCAAAGAGCGGAATTTGAGCGGTTTCCGGCGCATCTTCTTGAGCATTTTCAAATCGTCTAGGTCCTCCAGGCGCTCCAACATCTCCTCGTATTCTTCTATATCCAGAATCACAGCGCTGGGTTTGCCATCACGCAGAACCAGCTCTGGGGTTTTTCTCTTAGTCCGGACGGCCATTTTCTATTTCCTTTCCAATTTGTTCTACCAGATGATCGCGAGAAACGTGGATTTGACCCCCACTTGAAAGTCTCTTCACCGTCACCTCCCCCCTACTCAATTCATCCGGCCCGGCGATGACAACGAAGGGGATCCTCTTCTTGTCGGCGTAGGCGAATTGTTTGGCCAACTTCTTGGGAGGCTCGAGATAGACTTCGGCAGAGATGCCGGCGCGGCGCAGTTCAGCGGCGATTTTCAGGGATTCCGCTCGCGTCTCTTCTGAGAAGACGGCGACCAAAACCTGGGCGGATGGAGCGGTGACTTCGCCGAAGAGGTTCAGCTCGCGCATGACGTCGAAGATGCGTTCGATGCCGATGGTCGTGCCGGTGGCGGGGATGGTCTCGCCGGAGAAGACGCCGATCAGATTGTCATAGCGCCCGCCGCCGGTGATGGAACCGATTTTGGGCTCCTCGATCAGCGTCTCGAAGATGGGACCGGTGTAGTAGTCCAGGCCGCGAGCGAGGCGGAGTGTCAAGGAGAGGCGGCTTTGAGAAATTCCACAAGCTTTCAGATCCTTAAAAATCTGATTCAATTCCTCTATCCCGCGCTTGGCCGAGGGCTGCGCTTGCAAATCCGCATCCAGACCATCAAGAAATTCTTGAGGAGTCGAATAGGAATGGTCAATCGTCGTCCTGATTTTGTCCATAATGCCAGAGCCGATGTTTTTGCGCATCAGCTCTTCGGACACCCCATCCCACCCGATCTTGTCCAACTTGTCAACCGCCACCGCCACGTCCACAAAGCGATCTTTCGGCGCGCCGCAGTATTCCACTAATCCCTGCAGGAGCATGCGATGATTGATATGGATGCGATATCCCGGAATGGCGAGCCTCTGCAAAATATCATCCGTCAGCGCAATGATTTCCGCATCAGCAGAGACGGATGACGTACCCACGATATCGGCGTCGCACTGGACGAATTCGCGGTAGCGGCCTTTCTGCTGCCGTTCGGCGCGCCAGACCGGCTGGATCTGATAACGCTTGAAGGGGTAGGTCAATTCGCCGCGGTGCATGGCGATAACGCGCGCCAGGGGCACGGTCAGATCATAGCGCAGACCCAGATCGGCCAGTTCGCCGGAGGCCTTGCCGGATTCTGGCGAAGCCATCGCTGCTGACAGCTCTTCGCCGCGTTTCAGTATTTTGAAGATCAGGCGGTCGGCCTCTTCGCCGTATTTTCCGGTCAGGATTTCGAGGCGTTCCGTGGCGGGCGTTTCCAGCGGTTGGAAGCCGTAGAGCTGGAAAGTTCCTTCGATGACACGGCGCACGCGCTCTCGCAGCGCCATCTCATCGGGGAGAAAGTCGCGGGTGCCGGGGGCTCGGTGAGCGGTGATTTTGGGGGACATAGCCTAATTATTAGGAGGCGGGATTGCCCGCGATCCCGCGAACTCTTATATGGGACCATGCCGGGTTGGGGCAACCCGGCCTCCCAGTAAGGTCCCGGCCTCCTGACAAGATCAGAGTATGTAATCTCTCTTGCCGCCATCCAGCAGATACGCCGCCAGCAGATCAATGCAGGCCTGAATGTCATCCTTATGGCAGGTTTCGACGGTAGAGTGGGCGTAGCGCGTGGGAATAGAAATTGTGACCACCGCAGCCTTCTTTCCGGCCCGCTGGATGGCTCCGGCGTCTGTGCCCCCGCGCGGCAGGATCTCCATCTGCGTCTTGATACGGCCTTTCTTGGCGACGGCTTTGAAATGCTCCACCAGTTTGGGATTGGAGATGGAGTAACTATCCATAATTTTGATAGCGGCTCCTTCTCCCAGAACCGTAACGCGCTCATGATCCGGCGCGCCGGGAACGTCATTGGCCAGAGTGATATCCACGGCAATGCCGACGTCGGGATCGAGGCCGATGGCCGAGGTGGTGGCGCCTCTCACGCCGACCTCTTCCTGCACCGTCGCTACGGCATAGAGCTCGAAATTCAGCGGCTGGCCCTGAATTTTGCGCAGCGCTTCAATCATGACGAAAACGCCCACGCGGTCGTCGAAGGATTTGCTGGCCACGCAGTCGCCGATTTCGGTGAACTCGCGGTGCCAAGTGACGGGATCGCCGATGGAAACGAGCTTCTTCACTTCATCGCCGGGCAGCCCCAGGTCAACGAAATAGTCCTCGACTTTTAGGACCTTTTTCTTCTCCTCTTCGGAAAGCATATGGACCGGTTTGGAGCCGAACACGCCGGTTAGCGGCTTCTTGCCGTGCACGATCACCTTTTGCGCCATCAGCGTGCGCGGATCGAATCCGCCGATGGGGATGATGCGCAGGAAGCCTTTATCGTCAATGTGATTAACCATGAAGCCGATTTCGTCCATGTGGGCGGCCATGACAACCTTCAGGGCGGTCTTCCCTTTGCGGTGGCCGATGACGTTGCCCATAACGTCGGCTCGGATGTCATCCACCAGCGGTTTCATCTCGGCTGTGATCAGCGAGCGGACGTCCTCTTCGCGGCCGGATATGCCAGTGGCGGCGGTGAGTTTTTTCAACAGCCCCAATGAATTGCCGGCGCCATTCTTTTTCGCCATGTTGCCTCGAGGTTGATTATGGCAATTTGCGTCTAAATTAAACACTTCGCCCGTATTTTGCAAGCGCTTCGTATCTTTTTCAAGATGAAAAAGCGCACTTTAGAAGTATGCGCTTCGGCGAAAGATCACTTTTGGGGAAACCTAATATTCGGTTTTTTCCAGCGCCTCGGATTCCGATTGACGGCGCTGTCCGAGCCAAGAAGCCTGGGCCTGTTGCAGCCGCCGGCGCAGAGCCTCCAACTGGATTCCCCGCAGGGCGCTGATCAGGACGGCATGGGGATATTCGGCCTGAACTCGCTGCAACTCGGCGGAGTATTCCACCGCGTCAACTTTGTTGAAGACGAGCAGCCGGGGGCGATCCTGCAGGCCCATGTCGGACAGGGTTTGATCCACCTGCCGCATCTGCTCGGGATAATGCGGATGAGAGAGATCAACGAGGTGGAGAAGCAGATCCGCGAGGACGACCTCTTCCAAGGTTGATCGAAAGGAGGCCACCAAGTGATGAGGCAGTTTGCGGATGAAACCGACGGTGTCAATTAAGAGGATGCGCTGAGCGTCGGGGCTTTTCATCTGGCGGATGGTGGCGTCGAGCGTGGCGAAGAGACGGTCCTCAACGAAGACCTGCGAATCGGTCAGAGCATTCAGCAGAGTGGATTTGCCGGCGTTCGTATAGCCGACAATGGCGGCCTTGAATTGGTTTTGCCGGCGGCGGCGCTGAGTGGTTCGCTGACTTTCAATGGCTTGCAGATCTTTCGACAGTCGCGCAATCCGGTTGCGCACCAAGCGGCGGTCGGTTTCGAGCTGGGTTTCACCCGGACCGCGCAGGCCGATGCCGCCGGCCTGGCGTTCGAGGTGCACCCAGCGGCCGGCTAGGCGAGGCAGAAGGTACTGCAGTTGGGCAAGTTCGACTTGAGTGCGGGATTCTTTGGTGCGGGCGCGGCGCGCGAAGATGTCCAGAATTAATCCGGAACGGTCTACGACGCGCTTGCCGATACGTTCTTCGAGGGTGGACGCCTGCGTCGGAGTCAGATCATCGTCGAAGATGACCAGATCGAAGTCGCCGTTGCGGCCGGCGATTTCGCTCACCTTGCCGCGGCCGATGAAAGTGCCGGGATCGGGATGCGGGCGCGACTGCACAAAACGCTCGACGACTTGCGCTCCGGCGGTGTCGGCCAGAAGCGCCAACTCCTCGAGCGAATCCTGCGTGATCCAAGCCTCGCTGCCTTTCCGGACGATGCCGACCAGCGCTGCGCGCTCGGGCGCAAGATGAGTGTAGACTTGGAAGGGACGGTTCGTGAGAGGTTGATTCTCCTAACAGACTTCCATAATATACGAAAATATACGAAGAAAATGGGAAGAAGTCAAGGAGAAAGAGATCGGGACGCGACAGCCGAAAGCACGGCCCGAAGCAACGATTTGGGCACGGGAGGAACGCATCTCTGCCCTATCTCCTTTGAGCCAGGGTAAGCTGCTCGATGAAGGCGGCGATGCGCGTGCGCATCTGGCCGACGGCGGAATCGGAGAGGTCGTGATCGAGATGGAGAAAAGGGAGGCCGAGGGCATCCTTGAAGCGCCGAGCCTCAAAGCCCCAGGGGTGACAGAATTTCAGCGTCTTATAAACCACGCCCTGCGCGCCGATACTCTGAATTTCTTGCGCGACCGTTTCGAACAGGCGGTCGTTGGGCAGGCGATGGGGGCAGAGGATTTGGTCGTGATAAAGGGATGTCAGAATTTCGTATGGATCGCTCGAATGGTTCCCCCCCTTTCCTAAAGGGGGGGAGGGGGGATTATGAGACTTCTCGGGATTAATAATCCCCCTTAATCCCCCTTTAGAAAAGGGGGAAATAGGCGAATCCTCAGCGAATTCCCTCAGTGCGCGCCGGCCGGTGCAGATGGAATCGTACACCACCGCCGCCCGCCCGCCTTCTTCGATCAGGTTGATGATCTGGTCATCGCCTTCGCCGATGCAACTGCCGAGCAGCGCCAGGCGAATAGGCTCATGCTGGTAAGGAAAACCTCGCCGGGCGATACGAGCCTCGATTTCGGGCAATTGCTCTGCGAAGAAATCGAGGCCGGTGGATTGGTAGAGTTGCATCAGGGCGAAGAATTCTGAACCAGTAAGACGCGGTGGCTGCGGGGGCGCACAGTCCGCCGCGGCGGACGCCCCTTCAATTCTATTGAGCTGTTCACGAATGCCCCGCCGCCGGGCGATGGCGCGATGCAATTTATCGGATGTGATCTCTACGCCTGCCCAAGCGCTCAATTCATCGCTTACACGACGCAGCTCATCTCGGGCGAATTCACGCGAGAGGGGATTGTCCGATGTGCGCGGTGCGTTGAAAATGAAAACGGGAATATTCAGATCCCGCTGAATAATTTCCAGATTGCGGCGCATCTGGTCGCACGTAGTCGAGCCCAGCACGGCATCGGGTTTCACGTCGCCGCGGTCAAGGCCCCCTAAAACGGCTTTGCAGAAGGAACAGGAATCGGAACTCAAGAAGCGCCCGCCGCGCAGCTCCGCTTCGGACGATCCGGGCATCAGGCGAATTGCCATCACGCCGGCAGCATCGAGCAACTCAACGGGAGAGCTCAAGCAGAGATAGCCGACGATTTTCGCGCCGGGGGGTGGATTGTGGAGATACTGCTCCTGTATTTGATGGAGATAAGGTAGAAGGGTATGAGGGGTCTGCACCATGGACGACACAGATCAGGCGGATTTCTGAAGCCAGGATTCGATAGTTTGCCAGACCTCATCGCGGCCCTCGCGGGTCTGGGCCGAGAAGGGGGTGATCGCGCCCGAATCGGCGAAGGTCAAGTCTCGCTTAGCGCGAGCCAGCGCTTCGGCGCGCTTGGAGCGCGTGAGCTTGTCGGATTTAGTCAGGGCATAAACCGCCGCAATCTTGCTCTCGGCCAGCCATTGAGCCATTTCCAGGTCAATGGGCAGCGGGGCGTGGCGCATATCCATGACCAGCACAACCCCCAGGAGCATTTCCGCCTTGCGCAGATAGCGATCCAGCTCTCGAATCCAGCGCGTGCGCTCGGTCTGAGCGACCTGAGCGTATCCATAACCGGGCGGATCCACGAACAGCAGGCGCTCCTCTACCTGGTAGAAGAAAAACTGCCGGGTTTTCCCCGGCGTGGAACTGGTTCGGGCCAGTTTTTTTTGATTCAGCAGGCAGTTGATCAGGGACGACTTGCCGACATTAGAACGCCCCAGAAAGATTACCTCGGGCAGCGGGTTGCGGCGGCGCAAGAGGGGATTTGGCGTGCCGCCCACAAAGGTGGCAGGAATGGGGCCTTTCATCCGTCCGCGCCGAGGATTTTCCAGACCTGATCCAAATTATCCACCGGCACCACTTTCAGGCCGCGGCGCACCTCCGTCGAGATTTCGGAAAGCTGGGGAAGATTTTCGCGCGGGATCAGCACCTTCTTCAGCCGATGGCGCTGGGCGGCGATCAGCTTTTCCGGCAGCCCGCCGATGCCCAGAATTTCGCCGCGCAGCGTGATCTCGCCGGTCATGGCGATGTCCTGAGGCAGCGGCTTGCCCGACACCGCCGAATAAAGCGCCGCGGCGATGGTAATGCCCGCCGAAGGGCCATCCTTGGGCACAGCACCCTCGGGAATGTGCAGGTGAATTTCCCGGCCCTTAAAAAAGTCGCGATTCAGCCCCAGGCTGGCGGCGCGATCCCGGAGATAGGAGAGCGCCGCGCGGGCGGACTCTTTCATCACGTCGCCCAACTGTCCCGTCAAAATGAGTTCGGAACGGCCGTGCATCAGAGTCACATCCACGGCGAGAATCTCGCCGCCGGCCGCCGTCCAGGCCAGGCCGGTGGCCCGGCCGACCAAGGCCTCCGTGCGATGCTTGCGTTCCGGATAGGGTGAGACTCCCAGGAAACTGCGCAAGCTCGAGGGCTGAACTCGCACCACCGATTTGCTCTTGCCCTCAGCCACTTTTCGGGCCACCTTGCGGCAGATGCGCGCGATGTGCCGCTCCAGTTCGCGCACCCCAGCTTCGCGGGTGTATTCGTCAATCATGGTCAGAATCGCCTCGGCGGTGACAACTAGTTGCCGAGGACGCAGGCCGTTGGCTTTTAACTGCTTGGAAAGCAGGAATTGCTCGGCGATATGCAGTTTTTCGGTGCGCAGGTAACCGGGCAGGCGGATGATCTCCATGCGATCCCGCAACGGTTCCGGGATGCCATCTTCGTAGTTGGCCGTGGTCAGGAAGAGCACCTCGGACAGGTCAAATTCGACGTCCAGATAGTGATCGAGGAAGGCGGAATTCTGCTCGGGGTCGAGAGCTTCGAGGAGCGCGGCGGCCGGATCTCCGCGAAAGTCGGAACTCATCTTGTCCACTTCATCGAGCAGAAAGACGGGATTCTTGGCTCCGGCCTTCTTCATATTTTGAATGATGCGCCCGGGCAGGGCGCCGATGTAGGTGCGGCGATGGCCGCGAATCTCGGCTTCGTCGCGCACGCCGCCCAGGGAGACGCGCACGAACCGGCGTCCCATGGCATGAGCGATGGATCGCCCCAAGCTCGTCTTGCCGACGCCCGGAGGGCCTACAAAGCAGAGGATCGGCCCCTTCAGCCGTTCGACCAATTTCAGAACGGAGAGGTGTTCCAGGATGCGCTCTTTGGGTTTTTCCAAGCCGTAATGATCCTCGTTGAGGATGCGTTGCGCCCGCTCGATGTCCAGGTTTCCCTTGGAGCGTTTGGACCAGGGGAGGCCGCAGAGCCAATCCAAATAGGTTCGCACCACGGCCGCCTCGGGGGACAATTCGGGCATGCCCTCCAGGCGCTCCAGCTCTTCTTTGGCCTTCTCGCGCACCTCTTTGGGCATGCGCGCCTTACGGATTTTATGACGGTAATCGAGGAACGGGTCGTCGTCTTCCTCCCCCTCCTCGCCCAATTCCTTGCGGATGACCTTCATCTGTTCCTGCAAGTAGAAGATGCGTTGCGAGCGGGACATCTTATCGCGAGTTTGATGATCAATCGTCTTTTCGATCTTCAGGATCTCGATCTCGGCCTTCAGCAGCTTGGTGACCTCGACGAGCTGCAGGTAGAGGTCGCGCAACTCGAGGATACTCTGCTTTTTCTGGTAGTCGGATTCGATGTAGGTGGAGATATAATCCGCCACCTGCTGCGGGTGTTGAAATCGTTCGAGGGCGAAGAGGAGTTCGTCGGGCAGGTTCGGGTGGAAGGAGACGTAATCGCGAAAAGCCGATAAGGATCGGCGCAAAGCGGCTTGCAGATCATGTCCCTCTTCAGCTCGAGGCTTAAACGTGACGTATTCAGCGAAGATAACTCCCTTGCGGCGCACCAGACGCACCGCCTCGATCCTCACCATGGCTTCAATCAACACCTTCGTCGCTCCGCTGGGCAGGCGCAGCACCTGGCTGATGCGCCCCAGGATGCCCACGCGATAGAGGTCATCCACGCCGGGATCCTCGTCTGAGGGGTTCTTCTGGGTGAGCAGAGCCAACTGCTTGCTCCCCTCCAGCACATCCTCGACAACTTTTAGGCTCGCCGGGCGTCCCAAGAGCAGCGGGAAAACGGCTCCGGGGAAGACGACCAGGTCGCGCAGCGGCAAGACAGGGATATCACGGCCCACGGATGATTCCCGCGGGCGAAGGATTTGGGATTCAGATAAATTGGCTATCATAGATACCCTAAATTAATAAATTTCCTGCCTGTAGGCAAGATCAATCTATGCGATTGCGGCTGGATCCGCTGCCCCTTTTCAAGGAAAAAGCCAACAAAGGGCTTTGATGGAAGGGGCATTGTGCATAGATTTAGCCTCAGCCCAAAATGTGACACGGGCCACAAATCGTCAGCGAGGTTGCCATGAAGACACCTCAGAGACAATACCTGGTATTCACGGCGCTGGATGGAGCAGCCATCAATTTCAACCAGGATGCCGTGCAGGAGATCCTGCCGGCGCTGGAGTTGCTCCGCAGCCGCAACATCCCCCTGATCGCCACCAGCATGCAGAGCGCGGAAGCGGTGATACCCGTGATCCAGGCGCTGGATCTGGCCGACCCGTTTATCGTTGAAAACGGGGGCGCCATTTACGTGCCGGACGGCAGCCTGAAGATGGAATTCAAGCACAACAAAAGAGTCCAGAATTGCCGGGTGATCGAGCTGGCGACATCGCGCCGGGAGATCCGTCGCAAGCTGGCCGCCGTGCGTCGGCAGGGGGACTTCAAGATAGAGGAGTTCTCGGAGCTAAGCCCTGATCGGGCATCCGATTGGGGCGATCTCAGCCCCGAGCAGATCCGCGCCGCTCAGACGCGCGAATATGGCGAAATGGTGGCATTTCGAGGCGAAAACGGGGATTTGCAGCGATTTCAGGCCGAAATCGAGCAGCAGCAGATGCGTTTGATGCGCTATGACGATTATTACTTGATTTCCGGCGATCACGATGAAGGAAGCGCGGTGCGGCTCCTGCTTCAGCTTTATCGGGAGGCCCATCCGGATGTGCCGGTGATGTCCGTAGGGCTCAGCGACAGCTACTTGGGATCGGCGATGCTGCACGCTGTGGATATCCCTATCCTGGTGCGCCAGGAAGACGGCAGGTTCGATGAGCAGGTGGGTCGCTACGGCATGAAATTCACGCGCAATCCCGGGCCGGTAGGCTGGAATCAAGCCGTGATTGCGATTATCACGGAGGATCTCGAAGCGTAATCCACTCCACCTTTTGCCCTCATGCATGAACCCGCCATCGCCGCCGAGCTGATCGAACTGGCCCAAAAAGAGATCGCTCAGGCGGGTCATCCCCATGCCGCCGTCACCACAATCACAATCCGTGTTGGCGCCTTGCGGGGAGTCGTGGACGAAAGCCTCCGGCTCGCCTTTGACGTCCTCAAATTAAACACACCACTCGCCAACGCCGAATTCACTATTGAGCATTCGCCGGTCCAAGGATCCTGCCGACACTGCGGCGCGAATTTTGAGCCTACCGAGCCGATCTTCCTGTGCGCTTCTTGCGGTTCCGTGGACCTGGAGATTCGGCAAGGAAACGAACTGGATTTGATGTCTATAACCATTGCTACGGAGTGATGGAAAGGTATTGATTTGGGGGCGTTTCTTGATTATATTGCAGAGCAAGCGATTGCTTCGCTGCGCTCGCAATGACCACAGAATGGAATAGTCGTCATCGAAGATCATGGAATCAGCGATAAAAATTAATGTCGTCCGAAATATCCTGGCGGCCAATAATCAGATCGCGGAGCAGACCCGGCGCGAGTTGCGGGAGCGGAAAATTACGGCCGTGAACTTGATGAGTTCGCCTGGATCCGGCAAGACGGCCATCCTGGAGCGCACGCTGGAAAAGTTGCACAGGCAAATACCCTGCGGCGTTATCGAAGGGGATATTGCCACCACGCTCGATGCCGAAAGGCTGATCCGCTTCCAGGCACCCATTGTACAGATCAATACGGAACCGTTCGGCGGGGACTGTCATTTGAGCGCCAGCGCCGTGCGGCAGGCCTTAGCTGATCTCCCACTGGACAAGATCCGGCTGCTCTTTATCGAGAACGTCGGCAATCTGGTCTGCCCGGCGGAATTCGACATCGGTGAGACCGCCAAGGTGGTGGTCTTTTCGCTGCCGGAAGGTGAAGACAAACCTCTCAAATATCCGCTGATGTTTCGGGAATCCAAGCTCTGTCTGCTGAACAAGATTGACCTGGCCGGCGTGTTGGACGCCAATTTGGATCGCATCCAACTGAACGTGCATCAAGTGAATCCGCAAATGAAGATCATCCCCATTTCGGCGCGAACGGGCGAGGGGGTGGACGAATGGACGGAGTGGCTAACGCAGTTGATGGCATTATGAAGAAATTTTTTTCTTTTCTGGCGGCGCTCCTTTGCATCGCCTCGATGAGAGCCGAGGGGCGCGTCACGAACCCCTATCCCACGGCGGTGCTGCGTCAAGGGGACGTATACCTCCTGCAAGGGAAAGATAAATGGCAGCGAGTGACGCGCTGGGGTGATGTGCAATGGTTCTGTTGGATGTCAACGGATACCCTCTGCTTCGAGAGGAAGCGGGTAACCGGCCTGAAGGACAGCTCCGATTGGCGGGGATTCGAAGTAGTGCGCGATCTTTTCATCGCCACTCCGGATGGCAAAATCCTGGGACAGTTCACGGCGGATCACTTCACGGAAGAGCCGTCGCCGGCGGCTATGCCGGGAAGGGCGCTGTTCGCTCATCGGCCAGAATGGATCACCCAGGATTATGAGATTTGGGAGACCATCCGCCCCAACATTCGCAACCGGCCGCTGGGGATTCGAGGACACATGCCCGATGCTTCCGCCAATCAGCGTTGGACGGCGGCCGCGCTCAATGGTGAAGAACCGTCCGGCGTAGGGCTGTATCGGTATCCGGGGAACGATGCTTATCGGCGCATCGAAGGGCCGCACACTCGGCCCAGATTTTCTCCGAATAATGTATGGTACGCCTTCCTATCCTACCCCAGCGATCCGGATTCCTGCGGCATCTATGCCTATGAAATCCCTGACGGCGATGTCAAATTTATCCTGCGCACGCCGGAGGGCTTCGTGAGAATTTGCGACTTTAGTTGGACGCGGGATGGGTACGCCTTCATTCTGGTGCTGGAAGATTCCGCAGGCAAGCGGGATGCCTTTTTCTATGATATGGAGTTGAAATCGCTGCAACGCCTGAGCGAAACGGGAGATATTGACCAGGCGAGCGCCTGGCATTAGGCAAGGATCCATTCCGGCTGAAACTATGCGGCGTGGGGGCCACGCCGCCTCCTGAACTTAACCGTAATCCTTATGCCATTGGAGGCCGGATGGCCTCCATCCGGCTTTTGCTGAACATAATCTTGGAGGTTAAAATGGCACATCCAGCGCAATTAACGATTCAAGCTCCGGAACAACTTTCACGGGGACATCTGATTCTGCGCATCTTGTTCGGCTGGCTGTACATCGGCATACCGCACGGAGTCTGCCTGGCGCTGTATGGCATCGCCGCTTGCTTCGCCGGGATCATCGCCTTCTTCGCCGTACTCTTCACCGGGAAATACCCGCCCGGGCTGTTTAAGTTTATCGAAGGGTATTTCCGCTGGTCCTGGCGGGTGAACGCTTACTGGTTTTTCATGACGGACAAGTACCCGCCCTTTTCGGGCGATGCCAATGCGTAACACATATAAAATTCTGACTGGATGGTAGCCCGCTTTCAGAATAGCCCAGAAGGGCCCCAACCATGAAAAGAAGCCTCATTGCCCTGCTGCTCTGGCTTCCGCAGCTCGCCGGCGCGGGATCAGCAGTTGATAGATGCGGGCAAATCAAGCCCAGAAGGATCAGAGCAAGCCGGAGCTTTGGGGACATGGATGACTCCAGATAGGACGGTGCGGCTTTTCCTAAAATACCAAGCAGCAAGCCATTGGGCAAGCGGGCAATGCAGGAAAATTCATTGAGCAAAATCAAAAGAAATAGGGGTGTGGTAACCACACCCCTATTGTCTTATGCCCCCACTCCCTCGTGGGGAGATGCGGATTGCTGTTACTTCATCAGCACCATTCCGTCAAAGGCGGATGGCCTTCGGCTCACTTCACCAGCACCATCTTCCCGCTCGCCTGCCAATCTCCCGCCTCAATGCGGTAAATGTAAATCCCCGAAGGCAGATCGAATCCATCAAAAGTTACCTCATGCCTTCCCGCCTCCCGCCAGCCGTTGACGAGGGTAGTTACAAGGCGACCGTAAACGTCGTAGATGCCCAGTTTTACGAAATCGGCCGCTGGCAAATGGAAACTGAGAACAGTGGTGGGGTTGAAGGGATTGGGGTGAGGGGGCAGCAGGGTAAAGGATGCTGGCGATTCCGGCGTGATAAAGGGATTCACCGCGCCGGGGATCTGATTGTACTTTATGGTGGCATAGTCAGTCGAAGAGGTGTTGGTTGGGCTTTTGCCTGTCACATAGATGTTGCTGATACCATCCACGGCCAGAGAATAAGCGACGTCGGTAGGATAATTCGCAGGACCATTGTAGCGTTCCACCCAGAGCTGGTTGCCGAAAGCATCGTAGCGGATGGTGGCGTAATCAGTATTGGTTAAGCTTCCGAGGGGGAGGCTCTCGCCCGTAACGTACACGTTGCAACCTTCGTCCATACCGACAGAATAAGCGCGATCCACACCGTTCCCCGGACCGTTATAGCGCGCGACCCAGAGCTGGCTTCCGGCTCCGTCATATTTTATCGTAACGTAGTCTTCCCCGGTTCCAACGCCGACACTCCCGCCTGTCACCGAGACCGATCCATCAACGCCCAGAGCGATGGATTGAGCCACATCAGCGCCATTGCCCGGCCCGTTATAGCGCGCTACCCACAGTTGATTGCCGGAGGCGTCGTATTTCAGGGTAGCGTAGTCCATATTGACATTGAAGCTCTTACCGGTCACGAAGACGTTGCCGTTGCCATCCACTGCTAAGGCATAGGCATCGTCTTCCCCATTGCCAGGACCATCGTAGCGCGCTATCCAAAGCAAAACGCCAGCGGAACTGTACTTGAGCGTCGCATAGTCATAAAAATTCGACCCATTGCCCTGGGACTGTCCCGTCACATAAACGTTGCTGCTATCGTCCAAGACGAGGGCATAGGGATAGTCGCCGCCGGTACCTAAGCCCTCGTAAATCGCTGTCCAGAGCAAGTCGCCCGATGCGCTATATTTGAACGTGGTGTAGGCTTCATACAGCGAACTGCCGACGGCCTGGCCGGTGACGTAAACATTGCCATCGCTGTCCACGGCGAGCGACATGGCGTAATCGTTCCCATAGGCCGATCCATTGTACCGCGTTACCCAGAGCTGAACCCCCGCAGAGCTATATTTAACGGTGGCGTAATCGTAATTCGTACCGTTGCCCCAGCTATACCCGGTGACGTAAACATTCCCGCTGCCGTCTACCACCACCTGTTTCGCCTTGTCACCCGCATTTCCAGTACCGTTATAGCGTGCCGTCCAGAGGGGATTGCCAGCGGCGTCATACTTGACGGTAGCATAATCTTGCGAAGTCCCGACGCCGGTGCTCATCCCGGTTACATACACGTTGCCAACTCCATCTACGGCTATGGAATAAGCTTCATCCACATAGTTCCCGGTGCCGTTGTAGCGCGCGACCCACTCCTGGTTGACCTGGGCCCCGGTGGAGCCGAACAAACCTAACACTATCCCCATGATGCAAACCTGAGCTAATCCGAGCCTCATGATTTCCTCCAAATTTGGCTTAACTGATATTTCGCCGCATATATCTAAGATAACTGTAATAATTTAAGGGCTGGTAATCATGAATCAGGTCGGCGAACAGGGCGGAGGCAGCCAAGTGGACATTTCATAGCAGGAGGCAGCGCGGGTCAGACCTGATCTTTCGGCATTTCAGGTAAAGGCATGAGGTTAGCTTATTAAGCAATTTACAAACGATTCAGGCCTACTGTCAAGCCTTTTTTCGCCAAATGCGGATTTTGGGGTGACGGGGGGGGGTATCCACAAAATCCGACAGGCGCATGCCAAGTAGAAATCCGTTCCTATGGCAAAACCGCAACTTTGCTCTTGACCTTTCAGCTTGGATTTGTGTATGCGGGCATGTAGCAAATTATGTAGCACGAGGTTTTCGTGGGGCCGGCAAAATTGATCTAAATCTATGAAAATCAAAGTGGCGGCACAGGGATTCGAACCCCGGACACGCGGATTATGATTCCGCTGCTCTAACCAGCTGAGCTATGCCGCCTGGAAATCCTAAATATATGGACTCCATCCTGTCAAGTCAAGCGTTTTCTTTTTTTGCATGCATTCTGGATTCCGGCTTAGGCCGGAATGACACGAATGTCATTCTGCGATAGCCTCACTCATCAATCGCCACGGCAATCGGCCCGTCCCCCACGGTGTAAGTTTGGACGATGCCATCGTTCTCGCCAAGTTCGATCAATTGATCCGTGTTGAAGCAGGCGGCAAAGATATGATCATCCTGCGAGCAGGCGACGTCCATGGCGGATGATGGCAGAACGATGGGATTCGCGGCGTCATGAATGATCTGATGCGTGATGGAGTCGTAGGTTAGCAGCCACCCCTCACCTGCCCAAGCGACCGATCCCAAGTAGGCGACATGCAGCGAATTGAACACCAGCGACCCCGGCGATCCGCCGATGTTGATCGTCAGTTCTATCGTCAACGTTTGGGGATCCACAATATAGACCTGCCCGGTCACCGCGCCGAAATCCCCCGTGCAGACGACGTGCAGATTGCCATCGGGCCCCAACTCGACGATCTGAGGATTTGTCCCCACCTCGACTTCATCAACAAAATCCAGCGTTGCTAGCGAATAGGCCAGCAATCTCCCCGGCCCATACGTGAAGTTCTGCAAGTCGAGATTGATGTCGGTGACGAAGAGGCGGTCGCTCGACACGCAGAGACCCTGAGGAACTCCGCCGGTCATGATGGTATCGGTTTCCGCCTCCGACTCGAGATCCAGCACTGAGACATTTCCGGTCAGCCAATTGGACACGAAGGCCCGCTGCGCATTCTCAATGACGATGTAGTAGGGGTTCATCCCCTTGAGGATCTCGATGGTGCCGAGGGTTTGTTCGGTTGACAGGTCGAGAATCTGGACGTTGTTGGACGTCGAATTCACCACGTAGGCTCGGTTGCCCAAGATAGCGATGTCATTGGGGGCGGCGTCGGTCGGGACGGCGTTGACGGCGACTTCGCCGGAATCCAAATTTACTTTTGACAGAGATTCACCCAGACTGTTGACCACCCAGGCGGTGCGGCCGGAGGGCACAAAGGGGGAATCCGTGGTTGAGGAACAACCGCTGATGAGCAAGGCCAGCAGGATAAACCCGACCCTAAAGGGTCGGGCCACTAAGCCATTGACGATCCAGGTGCGCATGTTCAACTCCTTTCGGTTTTGTTGAATGGATGATCGCTTGGACCGTCTGGGGCGAATCGCTCTGGCATGAACGAAAAATCCCGGAGGGACCACTCCCGCCGGGATTTCGCGCAAAGATGGCGCCATCCCTATACCCCGAAGGATGCGGTCCAATCCGCCATTTGGCGGATCCCATCGGCAGGTCTCCTGACTTGCGACTTGGCCTCGGGCGATGCCTTCCCAGCCGGCTAACCGGAAGACGGAAGTGGGTCCAACCGTATCCCGATCCAGCCGGCCAGTGGCGTGGTATCGCCGTCGTCGTCGCTCACAGTGGCGGGGGCCATTCCCGAATCTCACGGGATTCCCTTTTAAGCCGTGCGGCGCCGAGGGGAGTGAATGGTAGAGAACGATTTTCGCTGGAAATATAGGATGCGGCCGGGGCGATGTCAAGGGATTTGAGGGGAAAATGTTTGCGGCTGTAATCCCCCTTAATCCCCCTTTACAAAAGGGGGACTTAACCGTTCCCCCCTTTCCTAAAGGGGGGAGCGCGAAGCGCGGGGGGATTACAAACGCCCGGCGGCCCACGGCGCTGCGATAGGATTTGGTGGGCGGTGACGAGAAGTTGAAAATGGCGAGAACTCGATCCGCCGCGGCGGACGGGGCGAGAACTCGGCGCTCAATCGGGAAGAGATCTCGGACGCGGGACGAGAAGTTGGCGGGCGTTGGTCGTTAGTCGTTGGCGGTTAGACGGCAGGCAGTTGACCCCGCAGGAGCCAAAAAAACTAACCGCAAATCCCGAAGGGACCCTTGGCGGGGACGCAAAGGAGGCGCAGAGGGCGCAAAGTTAAAAGACCCCGAAAGGGGTCAAACAATAGTAGCCGGGGGTATTTTACCCCCGGAGACAATGGCCGCCCACACCCCCCACGGCGGACTGGTCCGGCAATTGACGGACCTGGGCGGCTACTGTCGCATGGGGCGGCGGGAGAACTTTTTATGATTAACCCGGCCATCAAGCTGGCCGGGCCACCCAGCCAAGCTTGGCGAGAACTCGGCGCTCAATCGGGAAG
>Ga0315284_10002471_pt1 | contig 26435 bp, 23 predicted proteins | sample YL17G09_16_MG_FD_203696 | JGI IMG/M metagenome (GOLD analysis project Ga0315284, IMG submission 203696) | Sediment microbial communities from Yellowstone Lake, YNP, Wyoming, USA - YL17G09_16 | ecosystem: Environmental > Aquatic > Freshwater > Lake > Sediment | place: USA: Wyoming | collected...
GCTGCTGGGGCCGTGTGGATAACCATCCACGGGCTTTCCTGGGTCGAAGTAGACCTGGACACGAGCAATAACCTAAAGCTCCGCTGGCGGCGTACCGGGGGCATGGGAGGGGGTGAATGGGTGGACAAGCTTCCTCCGGGCTATTGGCGTATCCTGCATCCCGTGCCGAGAGCTGCATGGTCGGGAGAAGTGGTGCTGCTCCTGCGCAGTGGGATGCAGCTTGCGCCGCCGGAGGGGAGGGGGCTAACGTAGCCCAGGCCGCTACCGCGCCGGCTTGTGCGAGCAGACGCATCGCATGACCGCGCCAGCGGCTCGGCGGTATTCACCAGCATCCTCAAGGCGTTGGTCGGGGGCCAGGCGGGTCTCGGCACCGGTCTGGCCCTCGCATTGAAGGCGCAGCTCGCCCTGGATGGGCAGCGGCGGCTCGCCGCAGCTCTCGGTGGGCCGCTCGGCGAGGTCCGCCGTCCGCGAGTCGCGCGCCTCGCCGGTCCACGGCGCGTCCTTCACCACTTCGGGGTAGTACTCAAGGTAGGTGAGCTGGCGCTCCGCGGCTCGCTGCGCTTCGAGCTCGTTGATCACGCGCCGCGCGATGTTCTCGGTCAGCGTCAGCGCGTGGGGGAAATCCAACGCCTTGAACCGCACGCTGAGCAGGCAGACGTTCTTACCTGCACGGCGCACGAGCACCAATTCGCCGTCCACGTCCTTGTACGGCGTCTGCCCGGCGATTCCTCCCGGCCCCAGCGGATTCGCCACCCGCGCTGTGTACGCAAAGTACTCCCGTGCGCGATTGGACTTATCCTGCTGGTCGGTCAGCCCCAGGGGCGACCGGACCTCGTAGATGGCGTACTCGCCCTCGCTGCGCCGCTCAGGGGCAAGCAGTGCCTGTCGGTAGGCGCAGTGCGCCTGCATGTCGAAGGCGGTCTGCAAGCGCCTCGCCCCCGCCGTGGTGAGGGCCATGCGTAGGCTCACCACCGCCTCGTAGTGCCACGCTGGCGCTTCGTGCGTTGCCGCCAGGTCGGCGAGCAGCACGATGACGCTCAGGCCCTCATCTGTTGCAGCTCGACCCTGGCCTGCTCGCGCGAGCATGAACGAGTATGGCTCGTTTTCGATGACGCGGATGCGCACTCCCGGCGGAGCGACGGCGCTGAACTCGAGCCCGCTGAGCACCGGCGCGGACAGCGCCCGCGGCGCCGATGCGGAGGGTGACAGCAACAGCTCAGGCGTGAGGGAGCGCTCCTCCACGCGACGCCTGCCGTCCGCCCAGGCGTTCATTGGCGGTAGCAGGATGGACACGACCAGGGATGTAACGAGCGCAACACTCGCCGCTCGTGCAGGCAACGCAGACAGCGTCATGTCTCTTTCATCGGCGCCGCGAAGGGGCGGTTCACAAGCTGAAGAAGGGGGAAAAGTAAGAACCGGGTCCGCCGGTTAACGGCTACCCGGTTCTGGCCTTGAAGAGAGCTGACGCCATGGAGGATAGCACCTTCCGCGCCTCTTGACAAGCGCTGTGAGGGCTTGCCGCGTGTTAAGCAAAAGGCTCCGGGTTTCCCCGGAGCCCTACCAAGTTAGGGGGGATGGTAAGCTGCGTCACGCCATCGCTGACGTAACGCCACATTAGACGCTCGCACCGGCGCATCTGTTCACCCGCCGGTGCATGCGGCCTCCCGGAGGGAGCCCTGGCTGAGCCTACGCGAATCGCGGTTATCGGCGACCCGCACATCGCCGTGTCCCGCTGCGAGAACGACCCGCGCCTCGAGGTGGACCCTGGGCGCAAGCTGCACGGCCTGTCGGTGGAGCTGCTGAGCACCACTATCGCCGAGGTCAACTCCGAGCCTGACGTTGACGCCGTGCTGGTGCTGGGCGACCTCACGCGCGACAGCGAGGAGTTCAACCACGCCGCGGCGCGCGACCTGCTGGCCGGGATCCGCGCGCCGTACTACATCGTGCTCGGCAACCACGACATGCTGCGCCAGCGCCCCCCTGGCGAGCACTACGAAGGGGTGAGGTACCTCGATCGCGTCGACGTGGCCAGGTACCACCGCGATCGCGGATTCCCGAACGGCAGGACGCAATACGTTGCCGAGCTGCCTAGGGGGTTTGCGCTCGTGGTGCTGGACAGCAACCGCACGCTGGCGGAGGTTGCCAGATCAGGGGAGCCGCAGTCGTCCCAGGAGGATGGCTGGCTCGGTCCGGTCCAGCTAGGTTGGCTCGACGGCATGCTCGGGCGTGTGCGTGGCAGCGGGCGCCTGCCCATCGTCGCCGTCCACCACAGTGTGTTGGAGCAGTCACCGGCGGAGCGGCCCGATCACTTGCTCTACGGCGCGTTTCGCCATTGGCGCCTCACCGATGCGCCGCTGGTGGTGGAGTGCTTGCGGCGCCACAAGGTGCGCCTTGTGCTGTCCGGGCACCTCCACGCGCAAAGCGTTAGCGTCTCGAACGGCCTGTGCAACCTGGTCACGTCGGCCAGCGTGAGCTACCCCCATGCCTGGCGGCTGCTGACTATCAGCCGCGATGCGATTGAGATTCAGTCGCGGCCGCTGGCGGCCATTCCGTCGGTGCCCAACCTGCAGGAGAGATCGCGGCGATGGATGGCCGAGGGCATGTCGCGGCTGATCGCCAACCGCGTGGAGAACCTGCCGCTGGGCGGAGAGATTGCCGAGGGACTGCTGGAGGCGGTGGAGCAAAGCGGCTGGTGGCCGCGGTTTTGCGACGGCACGTTGGCGGGATTCCGCATCGACCCGGCGCTCCTGCCCCGTGGCGGCATCGCCGCGGCGGCCATTGTGCCGCGCGTAGTCCAGGTGCTCAACGAGTACGGCGACTGGAAGGCGGCGCGTCCAGACCCAAACGATCTTGTGATCCCCCTGGCGCCGCGCTAGCGCTCCGGCTCTGCCTTCCGCCCGAGCTTTGTGAAGTCCTGGGCGGGCAGCGAGGCGTCGAAGTCGTATGGCGTGAGGCTTAAGCCCGCGAGCTCCGGGCTGATCAGCATCGTGGGCGAGGCGTAGCCCAGCAGTACGCACAGCGACTGCATTTCCACCTCGAGCCCGAGCTTGCGGTAGAGCTCCTGCCGCGCGATGGAGTCAGCTTGCGCCTCAGCGTCGGTGAGCATCTTGTCGATGCTGTCGTCGCTCAAGTATGACCAGTTGCCGCCTGTGCCGGCGAGGGTGCTGCGAAACACGGGATAGAAGAACGCATCCGGGTCGGGGTACGCCGGGCAGGCGCGCTTGAGCAGTATCTCGTGGCTCTTTTTGCGCACGCGCAGCTCCAGCTCGGCCTCGGTCAGTGGGAACGGCCGCATGTCGATCGAGATCGCTTTCCAGTCGTGCAGGATCAGCACCGCTGCAGCCTCCAGGTGGGCCGTGCGCAGGTAGCCGAGGTCCATCCCGGGAATGAGGTGACTGCCCTGTTCGTGGTCGGCGTCAATCTCGCCCTGCCGGGCCAACTCGATCTCCGGGGCGAGCGGGTAGAGCGGCTTGGCCAGGCTAGCTGGGTCGAGGAAGCTGCGAAACGGCGGCGGTAGGATGTGCGTCCAGGGTGTGATCTGCCCCTCCAGCGCCGTACCCAAGTACTCGCGATCCAGTGCCCAATTGAGCGCCTGCCGAAGTCCGAGCTTGCTCTGGAACTTGGAGTCGCCCCAGGGGAAGTGGCTCTGGTTGAATAGCGCGGTTACCACGGCGGCGGTCTGGTGGTCAACGAGCGCGGGTGCGAGGGCCGGGTCCGCGCGCGCCGTTTGCACCGCGTCCACGTCCAGGTTCGCTGCATCTAGCTTGCCTTCCGGGAACAATGCGAGCTGCCGCCCGCGGTCCGGCACGCAGATGAACCGCAGCTCGTCCAGCAGGGGTGGGCCGTCGAGCGCCGCAGGGTTCGGCTTGAGCACGAGCTCGCCGTTCGCGGAGCTTGCGAGGAGGAAGGGAGCGAATCCCGCCGTGGGCGCCTCGCGCTTGTCCAGGAGCCCAAGGCCGGGCTGGCTGAGCCACAGCGGAAGGATGCGGTTGGCCCGTGTCAGCTTCAGCTCCAGCGTGCTGCCAGTTACCGTGATACCCGCGATGCTGCCGGCCTTGCCGGAGGCGAACTCGCGCGCGCCAGTCAGCATGTCGCCGAGTTGGGCCGCCAGAGGGCCGTTGCTGCCGCGGAGGATCACCTGCCAGCTGGAGGCAAGCCCCTGCGCGAAGTATGTAGGCTCAGCCTCGTGGCCCGGCGCCTTCCGCATCATGAAACTCCAGGTCACGCCGTCGGGCGTGCACTGCCAGCTTGAGGCGAGGCCGGGAAGCAGCTCCCCCTGCGGCGAGGCCCGCACGAGAGGCACCTCCAGGCACCGCGCCAAGGCGAAGAGGCGCGGGTCGCTGAAATCCAGCGTCTTCAGCGCCGGGTCGGTCGGTGCCGCCTCGATGGGCAGGCGCACCGTGCCTCCGTGCACGGCTGGAACCATCGGCTGGGCAGGCGGCCCCTCGCCGGAGCGCTTCCCCGGCATGCAGCCGGCGAGCATCACCGCGAGCGCGATCAAGAGCGCCGCCGTGCTACGCAGCATCAGTCGCTCCTCCGCTGAGCACCTGAACCAGGTCGCTCCCCAGTCGCTCCAGGGAGTATTGCTCCTCAGGCACGCCCGCGGCTTCCTGCCTGAGCAGTGGCAGGGCGTGCAGGGCGGAGATGAGGCGCCTGCCGCACTCGGCGCGTTCCAGCGGCGTCGCGGCAATGCCGCGGTCAGCGATCTCGGTCATCGAGGAGCCCGCCGTGACTAGCGCGGGCACTCCATGGGCAAGGGCCTCCAGCACGGGGAAGCCGAAGCCCTCCTCAGACGACAAGTTTACGAGGAGATCGGCGTGGTGGTAGAGCTGGCTCAGGTCATAGTCATTGACGCGGCCCAGGTCGTAGACCTCAGCGCTGGTCCGTGTCTCGTGCCAAGCCGCCCCCGCGGTCTCCAGCGCCAGCCGCTGGCCGTCGGGAGCGGTGTGGAACCGGCCATTACCGCCGACAAGCACCAGCGAACCGCGATAGTCGCCACGCATCACCACTTCCCGGTAGACGTCCACCAGCAGCGGCGTGTTCTTGCGTGACCCCGCCGTGCCCACGGCGAGGATGTACGGCCCGGGGGCGCTGAGGCGGTGAAGCGTGCCCTGCACCTGCGGGGGGTGGTCGCCGTGGCGCTCGGCACGGGCGAGCTGCCATAGCCGCGGCGAGAGCGTGGGTCGAACCACGGCCGTCCTCGGCGCTGCCCTGGGGAACAGGCGGGCGAAGGCGTCGGCGGTGTGCCGCGAGATGCACAGCAGCGTCGCCTGGCGTCGCAGGCAGCGCCTGATCCCGCGGCGGTAGAGGAACCGCGCCCGCCAGCTCACGGTGCCCGGGCGCGTGAACGGCAGCAGGTCGGGCACTACGGCGAACTCGCGGGGGGCAAGGCGCCTGCCGGGCAGCGTGAAGTCGCAGCCGAGGTAGGCGTCGAGGCGCAGGGGGGCGAACTGGCGCGGCAGGTCCAGCTCTTCGAGGATAAGGCGGTTTAGCCACGGCGCTGGCGCCCGGTGAACCACCAGCCGGTCCACCAGGGCTTCACTGCGCCGGTCGCATTCGTCCCTCAAGCACTGCAGGTCGGCCATGCGGCGCACGTAGACGTGCAGCTCCCAGTCGGGCGCGCATTCGGCGAGGGCCAGGACGTAGACGCGGCTGAGGCGCCCCAGCCCGGTGGGGTTGCCCAGCGCCAGCCCAGAGATGCCTAAGCGCACGGCGCTGATTATGCCATCGTGCTATGCTCAGAGTGTGCGCGCGCTGTGGCTGCTACCGCTGACCGTGCTGGCGAGCTGCCAGTTGCCGTCCTCGCGCGGCGGCGGTGAAGGCAGTCCACGCGCCTCTGCCTGGTTCGACCCGCAGGCGCGTATCAGCACCGCGGTGCGCATGACAACTCCCGCTGGCGTGGACTTGCGCCAGGCGCAATACGTGCGCGGGCAAAGTGGGGAACTGAGCATCCTGGTGCTCACCCGCGACTACGGCAAGCGCGCGGACGGGAAGGCCGATCCGCAGGCGGTGGAGCTGGTCCCGGCCGGCCCCGGCACGCGTCAGCCGCTCGCTCTGAACGAGGAGTACCTCCCGCTGCGTATCTTCGTGTCGCCGGAGCGGAAGGCGTGGTGCGTCGCAGCGCTGCACCGCGGGGAAGGGCTGGGCCCAGAGACGGCGCCGCTGCACCTGCACGTCTGGGCGGGCGGCGCTGTTGCGAAGCTCGTGGACAGCCAGCCCGAGCTGTGTCCGCTGGGCTTCGTCAACGAGTTGCACATCTACTGCCGCCCCATGGTCAACAGGCGGCGGGATGCCGGGCTGATTCTCTTCGACTACGACTGGAACGCCCCCGCGCAGGTGTACGCGTTGACCACGGGGCAGTCCCTGCAGGCGAAAATCGAGGCGTTCGCCAGCAACGCGGACAGTAGCTGCATCGCCGGCTTCGCCGTGAACGCCGAGCCCGCCCTGCCGACGCGCGCCAGCATCACCTACGCGATGACCAGCAAAGGGCGCGCGGCAAAGCGCTGGACGCTGCCCTACTTCACCAGCGAAGGGGAGGACTGGGTGCCAGCGCTGTGCTTCGCCGACGCGCGTACGCTGGCCACGGTGGCGTTTCGACCCGGCGCGCTGGACTCTGCATCGCCCGGGTTGTTCCGCGTCGTGACGCTGGACGCGACGAGCGGCACCGTACGGGTCGTGGAGGACAGGGTGGACCCGTACCTAACGATTGCCGGGGGAGGGGGAGTGCTGTTCTATGCCCTGCGCTACGCCGGCGACGGCGCGGAGTCCTGGGAGCTCTGGGTGGCGAGCGTGGACGGTCTTCTCAAGCGCCGCCTGCTGCTGGACAGCGACGCCCGTTACCTGAGTGTGCTGGACGCGCTTGACGGGCAGCGCGTGCTCGTCCACCGCCAGTACTTCACGGTCGTAGGAAACTCGGTCGAGCTGCACAGCGAGCTGAAGGAGATCGCGCTGGGCACGCTGGCTCAGACTCCGGGGGGGGGCACGGGCGTGGGCGGCGCGGAGAGCCTGTTCACCCCGCCCGGTGATTCTGCAGGCGGCAGCCCGGGAGGCGAAGGCGGATCAGCCGCTGGAGGTGAAACACCGCCAGTCGGGGGCCCCCCGCCCATTGCCATTCCTTGAGGGGCAGCGGTGCAACGCGGCTCATCTGGGCTCCGTGGCGTGCGGGTAGAACGGCACTGGCTCCTCGCCGGCGATGTACGCGAGTTGGCCGGTGTGCGCGCCCTCCGGCACCTCGGCTTTCGGGCCGACGATGCAATCCTCCAGCTGAGCGCTGGCGCCCACGCGTGCGCCTGGCATGAGGAGGCAGTTCTGCAGGCGGCAGCCGTCGCCGACCTCCGCATTGGCCATCACAATCACGCGGTGATAGAGGTCAAGCTGCTTGCCCAGGCGCGCCTGCCGGTGCAGGTAGATCAGGTCCTTGAACACGGCGCAGTCGTCGCGGTCGCCCCACAGCGGCGTCGGCCCCAGAGCGAAGCGCTGGGCGAGGAGGGCGAAGTTGGCGGCGAAGTAGCTCTCGAAAGTGCCGATGTCCGCCCAGAACCCGCTGAAGCTGTGGAACCCCAAGCCCCCGTGCTCGGCAATCAGCTTTGGGAACGTCTCGCGCTCGATGCTCACGCTGCGCCCGTCGGGAATCGCTGCGATCGCCTCGGGTTCGAGCACGTAGGCACCGGCGTTGATGTAGTGCGGGCCGCGGCCCAGAGGGTCACTCGGCTTCTCGCGGAATCCCACGACAAGCTCGCCCTCCACCTCCAGCAGCCCGTACCGCGACGGGTCATCCATCGCGTAGCCGCAGATCGACGCCCTCCGGCCAAGCCGCCGGTGCGTGGCGATGAACTCGCTTATGTCGAGAGAGCACAGCACATCGGCGTTGAGCACGACGGCTGGCTCATTTCCGAGGTACTCGCGGGCGTGGGCGATCGCCCCCGCGGTGCCCAGGGGTTCGTCCTCCAGGCTGAGATGGAATCTCACCCCGCCGCTGTAGTGCTCCGTGAACGCGGCGATCTGCTCGGCGTGGTGCCCGGCGGCGAGCACGATCTCGCGCACATCCGCGCGCACGAGCTGCTCCACCTGATAATGCAGCACCTCGCGGTCGCAGACGGGCAGCAGCGGTTTGGCGAGCTGGTTGCTCAGCGGGTAGAGCCGCGTCGCCAGCCCGCCGATGAGCAGGACGGCCTTCACCTGCGCGCTCCGCGCCGGTCGATGAGCATGCAGTCGCCGTAGCTGCAGAAGCGGTAGCGCTGTTCCACGGCGTGATGATAGACGCTGCGCATCTGCTCCTCGCCGCCGAAGGCGTACACCAGGGCGAGCAGCGTGGAGCGCGGGAGGTGAAAGTTCGTCAGCAGCAGGTCGCAGGCGTCGGTGCCATGGCCGGGATGGATGAACGCGCGCGTCATTCCGATGCGCGGCACGCCGGGCGACGTGCGCAGCGTGTGCAGCACGCGCAAGCTGGTCGTGCCCACCGCCAGTACGGGTTGGCCCGCTGACCATGCCTGCTCATATGCGGCAGCCGTCGTCTCGTCCACTGTGTAGGCCTCTTCGTGCATCTCGTGGTCGCTCAGGTCAGCTGTACGGATCGGCCCGAACGTGCCCAAGCCGACGTGCAGCGTGACCGCTTCGATGCGGTGGCCGCCAGCCCTAAGGCGCGCGAGCATCGGCTTATCGAAGTGCAGGCCGGCCGTCGGTGCTGCCGCCGAGCCCGCCGTGGCGGCATACACGGTCTGATAGCGTTCCCGGTCTGCCTCGCGCGATGCGAGGGCCTGCCCTTCGTCAGTTACACGCTTGATGTACGGCGGCAGCGGCGGCAGGCCCCAGTGCCCGAGGTAGGCCAGCAACTCGTCGAGCGCGGCGGCATGCCCGTCCGCCGCAGCGTAGCGCACACGCGTGCCGTCGCGGCTCTTCGGCGCAAGCAGCGTACACTGCCAGCCGCCGGGCAAGGAGATCGCCTCGCCGCGTCTGAGGCGGGCGTTGCTGCCCACCACCGCCTCGCACTCGCCGTCGCCGACGTACCGCATGAAGAGCACCTCCACTTGCCCGCCTGGGACATCCGCAGCCGCCGCCCGCCGCGAACCGTAGAGCCTCGCGGGGATGACGCGGCTGTCGTTCACAACGATCAGCGTGGAGGCGGGCAGCAGGTCGGGCAAGTCGGTAAACTGCATGTCGTCGAATCGCCGCTCTGCCACACGCACATGGAGCAGCCGCGAGGCGGAGCGCGTCGGCAGCGGCTGCTGGGCGATCAGCTCCTGCGGCAGCACGTAGTCCAGCCGCGATACGGGATACGACGGGCGGTCGGCCACTGCCCCCATTGTAGGGGCGAAGCGCTAAGCGGGGGCCCAGGGGCACTGGCGATCCTTCGCCGCCAGCTCTATACGAACGGCGCGCCGCCGCTGGACGGCTCGATTACATGCCACTCGGCAGGCATGTACTTGTGCAGCGCCTCGGGCAGGCGCACCGAGCCCTCCGCGGTCTGGTACGTCTCCAGCAGCGCGATCATCAGCCGCGGCAGCGCCAGGCCGCTCGCATTGAGGATGTGCAGGAACTCGGGCTTGCCGCCACGCTCGCGGCGGAAGCGGATCCCCGCCCGCCGCGCCTGATAGTCGGTGGTGTTGCTCGCCGAGCTCACCTCGCGCCAGGCCTGCTCCGCCGGGCAGTAGACGTCGATGTCGTAGGTCTTGGCGCTGGCGAATGTCATGTCCCCCGTGGGCAGCACCTTGCGCCGGTAGGCGAGCCCCAGCGGTTCCAGGATGCGCTCGGCCTCGCCGGTCATCTCCTCCAGGTCGCTGTAGCTGCGCTGCGGGTCGGCGAAGCGCACCAGCTCGACCTTCTCGAACTGGTGCACCCTGGTCAGGCCGCGGGCCTCCTTGCCGTAGCTCCCCGCCTCGACGCGCCAGCACGGGCTGTAGGCGCAGAGCTTGATCGGCAGCTCGGGCGCCTCCAGGATCTGCTCGCGGTAGTAGTTGACCACGGGCACTTCCGCGGTGGGGATCATGTAGAAGTGTGGCCCGGTCGTGCCTTGCGGCGCAGGCACGCCTTCCACGTAGACGTGGTACATCTCGCTGCCGAACTTGGGGAGCTGGCCGGTGCCCTCCGCGCAGCGCGGGTGGACGATGAACGGCGGGCGCAGCTCGGTATAGCCATGCTGCTGCACGTGCGTATCGAGCATCAGGTTGATCAGCGCGCGTTGCAGCAGAGCGCCCGCGCCGTGCAGTACCGGGAAGCCGCTGCCCGCCAGCCTGGCACCCGCCTCGAAGCTGACCAGCTTGAGCCGCTCGACGAGCGCAACGTGGTCGAGGGGCGGGAAGTCGAAGCTGCGCGGCTCGCCCCAGGTCTTCACAACCTCAGCGTGTTCCTCTCCCCCCAGCGGGACGCTCTCGTGCGGCAGGTTCGGCATGGCGAGCAGGATTTCGCGGTCGAGGCGCTCATACTCGCTAAGGCGCTGCTCCAACTCAGCCATCTGCGCATCCAGGCCCTGCAGGCGCGCCTTCTCGCCCTCAGCCTGCTCCCGCTCTCCCGCCTTCATGTATTCGCCGATGCGCTTGGAGACGCTGTTCTTCAGCGACCGGCGATCGTCTAGCTCCGTCTGCGTTGCACGCCGCAGGCCGTCATCCTCCAGGAAGCGGTCCACCAGCGATGCGTATTCCTCGCCCCGCCTGGCCAGGATGGCTCTCACGCCATCGGGGTCGTCGCGCAGCAGCCTGCGGTCAAGCATCGATGTACCCGATCACGTCGCCGGTGGTGACCAGGCCGTCGTTAGTGGTGATCTCGGCAAGGATGCCGGCGACTTCCGCCTCGCAGATGACCGTCGCCTTATCCGCCTCGACCTCGAACAGGTCTTCCCCGGCGAGCACGCCGTCACCCGGCTTCTTCAGCCACGCGCCGAACTTGATCTCCTCGCTCTGCATGCCCAGGTCGGGCACGGTGATGGGCACGCGGTTCATCGCTCCTCCTTCACGGCTTTGCGGTGCTCCCCCGCCAGCCTGCGCACAATCTCAGCCACGGAGCGCGTGTCGGTGCCAGGGCCGAACACCTCGCGCACCCCTAGTCGCTTGAGCTCCTCGGCATCTTCTGCGGGGATGATCCCCCCGGCGAGCACCGGCGTCGACGCCATGCCGCCGGCGCGCAGCTCAGCGAGCACGCGCGGCAACAGCGTCATGTGCGCGCCTGAGAGGATCGACAGGCAGAGCACGTCGGCGTCCTCCTGGCGGCAAGCGGCGGCGATCATCTCCGGCGTCTGGTGCAGCCCGGTGTAGATCACCTCGAATCCGGCGTCGCGCAGCGCCCGGGCGATCACCCGCGCGCCGCGGTCATGCCCGTCCAGGCCGGGCTTGGCGACGATCACGCGGTAGGTGGCCGTCAGTGCACTCACGGCCAGATTCTAGCATCCCCGCCTGGGTGGATGCGCGCCGCTCGCGGCTGGCCCGTGTCTGCTATCATCAGCGTATGGAGCGGCGGGCCTTCGACCACCTTTGCGAGCTAGCCCGGCTGACGCTTGGGCGGGATGAGCTCGAGGAGTTTGAGCGCAAGTTCGAGCGGCTGCTGGAGTTCGTCGAGCAGGTACAGGGCTACTCGCCGCAGTCATCCGGGCCGCCGCTGACGCTGGTGGAAAAGGTGGAGCTGCGGCGGGATGCGCCGCTGTCCTTCGACTGGCCGGAGGACACCGTACATGAGTACCGCGTACCCACGGTGATCGACTTCGAGGGAGGCGGGTAGGTGAAGGAGCTGCTCACGCAGACCGCTTGGGATCTGCTTCCCTCGATCGAGAGCGGCGACGTCGATCACATTGAGCTGCAGGAGCTGCAGTTTGAGTTTGCGAAGTGGATTGACGGGAAGCTCAACGCTTTCATCACCTGGGATGAGAAAGTGGAGCCGCAGGAATGGGACCTGCCGCTGGCGCATGAAGGCCCGCGCTGCCTGCATCGCGTGCCCTATGCGGTGAAGGACATCTTCGCCACGCGCGGTCTTCAGTCGACGGCTGGCAGCCGCATCCTCCAGGGCTATGTCCCGCCCTACGATGCCACCTGCGTGCGCCTGCTCAGACACGAGAAGAACCACCTGATGGGCAAGACGAACCTTGATGAGTTCGCCATGGGCAGCTCAGGTGAGATGAGCGCCTTTGGGCCGGCGCGCAACCCCTGGAGCCTGGAGCACGTTCCCGGCGGGTCGAGCTCCGGCAGCGCAGTGGCCGTCGCCGCCTGCCAGTGCTTCGTGGCGCTGGGCACCGACACCGGCGGCAGCGTGCGCCAGCCGGCCAGCTTCTGCGGCGTCGTCGGCTACCGCCCGAGCTACGGCTTGATCAGCCGCTATGGGCTGATCGCTTACGCCTCAAGCTGCGACCAGGCGGGAATCTTCGCCCGCAGCGCGATCGACGTGGCGCTGACGATGAACACCATCGCCAAGCCGGACCCACTGGACAGCACCTGCCGTGCCGAGCCGCTGGACTACGTCGCCGAAGCAGGGCGAGAGATGCACTGGAACAAGCTGCGGGTGGGAGTGATTAAGCAGTTCCTCGACCCCCAGGCGATCGAGGCCCCGGTGCTGGCCAACTTCCGCGCCTCCCTCGACACGTTGGCGGCAGCGGGAGCAGAGATTGTCGAGCTCGACTTCCCGCTCGCGGACTACTGCCTGCCGGCTTACTACATCATCGTCGGCGCGGAGTGCTCGAGCAACCTCGCCCGCTACGACGGCATCCGCTTCGGAGTGAAGGGGGAGGAGCCGGACCTGCTCGCGCGCTATCTTGAGGTGCGCAGCCGCGGCTTCGGGGCGGAGGTGAAGCGCCGCATCCTGCTCGGCACCTATGTCCTCTCCGCAGGCTACTACGAGGCGTACTACGACCGGGCGCGGCGCGTGCGCGGGGATATCCGCGCCAGCCTGGACGACATGTTCCGGCGGGTGGACGTCCTCGCCACGCCCACTTCGCCCACGCTGCCCTTCAAGTTCGGCGAGCGGCTCGAGGATCCGGTGCAGATGTACATGTCCGATCTCTGCACCGTGTTCGTCAATCTTGCCGGCACGGCAGGGATCAACATTCCCAACGGCTTCGGGGAGCGCGACGGCGTGCGCTTGCCCACGGGGCTGCAGCTCGTCTGCGCGCCGCACCGCGACGCAGTGCTGCTCCGCGTGGCTTGCCAGTTCGAGCAGCTTACCGGTTGGCGCTACACGCCGCCGCAGTGGGTGGCCGAAGCCCTGGCCATGTAGCATGGACGGCCTCCCGCTGAGCCAGCGCGCGCCACGCCCGTTTTGCTGCGTGATCATCCCGGCGTTCAACGAAGCGCGGCGCGTGGGGGCCGTCGCGCGGCTCGCGGTCCGCTGCGGGCTGTTCGCGGAAGTCGTCGTAGTGGACGACGGTAGCACCGACGGCACGGCGGATGCGGCACGGGTGACAGGCGCGCGGGTGCTTACGCATGGGCGCAATCGCGGCAAGGCCCAAGCGATGCTCACCGGCGTCAAGTCGAGCGCGAGCCCGGTGGTGTGCTTCCTCGACGCAGACCTGCTCGGCGTGACCGATGAGCACCTGGTGGCGCTTGTCGAGCCCGTAGTGTCCGGAGAGGTCCCGGCCGCGCTGGGCGTGTTCAGCGGCGGGCGCACCGCGACCAGCCTGGCGCAGCGCATCGCGCCGATGATCAGCGGGCAGCGTTGCCTGAGGCGCGAGCTGCTGGACGGCTTCACCGAATGGAACTCCGGTTTCGGCGTCGAGACGGCCCTCAATGACCATCTGCTCAGGCTCGGGGTGCAGCAGCGGCTCGTGCGCTGGGAGGGCGCCGCGCAGGCGATGAAGGAGGAGAAGCGCGGGCTGGTGGTGGGATTCCTCGCACGCCTGAAGATGTATGGCGAGATCGTGGTTACGTGGGCGAAAACGAAGGCGAGGCCGGGCCGTCGCATGTAGGTTGCCGGGCACCTTCCCCGGCGTGCAATAATCCCCGGCGTGCCCCAGGCGGAAGTACGCATCGGTGTTGACACCGGCGGGACGTTCACTGACCTCCTGCTCGATGCGGGAGATGGCTCGGCGCTCGTCGCGCACAAGCTGCTGTCGACCCCTAGCGACCCGTCCCAGGCGGTGCTGAGCGGAGTCCAGGAGATTCTCGCCAAGTGGGCCACGGTGAGAGCGGAGCAGCCCGGGCGCCCCGTAGTCGTTCATGGCTCAACGGTGGCGACGAACGCGCTGCTTGAGTGTAGGACGGCTCGCACCGCCTTCGTCACGACCAAAGGCTTCGAGGACACGCTATGGATCGGGCGGCAGGACCGGCCTGAGCTGTTTGCGCTTGAGCCGGAGAAGCACTCTCTCCCGCTGAGTCGCGAGTGCGTTGTGGGCGTCGATGAGCGGGTGGCGCATGACGGGGCGGTGCTGAGAGAGCTTTCAACAGGCGAAGTCGAGCGCGTGGTAGGGCTGATCCGCGGCATGGGCGTCGAGTCTGTCGCCGTCAGCCTGCTCCACTGCTATGCCAATCCTGCGCATGAGGAGATGCTCGCAAAGCGGCTGCGCCGGGAGCTGCCCGGCGTGCATGTGACCGTGGCCCATGAGCTGCTGCCGGAGTTCCGCGAGTATGAGCGGGCCGCCACGTGCCTGGTCAACGCCGCCGTCGCTCCCCTGATGGTGCGCTACGTCGCGGGGCTGGAAGCAGCGCTTCCCGGGGCCCTCAGGGTGATGTCGTCTGCCGGCGGCACGCTGCCGCCAGAGGCGGTGCTGCGCGCCCCGGCGCTGACCGTCCTGTCGGGGCCGGCGGGGGGCGTGATCGGCGCCTGGGCTCAGGCTCAAGCAGGTGGTGAGCAGCGTGCTGTAACCTTCGACATGGGCGGGACGAGCACCGACGTGGCCCTGTGCGACGGCGCGCTGCCGGCGACCACGCGTAGCGCCGTCGCAGGCCTGCCGCTGGCGCACGGCATGCTGGACATCCACACCGTCGGCGCGGGCGGCGGGTCGGTCGCCTGGGTTGACGCCGGCGGTGCTCTCCGTGTCGGCCCGCAGAGCACCGGCGCGGATCCAGGCCCCGCGTGCTATGGACGTCAGATGCCGCCGCTCGTCCCCACCGTCACCGACGCGCACGTCGTGCTTGGCCATCTGCATCCGGGTGCACCGCTGGCCGGCGGGCTGATTCTCGATGCGCACTTGGCGGAGGACGCGGTGGGCGGGCTTGCCGCGGAATGCGGGCTGGGCACGTTGGAATGCGCGGCGGGGGTCCTGCGCGTCGCCGAGGCGACGATGGCGCGTGCCATCCAGCACGTATCGCTCGAGCGCGGGCACGATCCACGCGAGTTCACGCTGGTGCCCTTCGGTGGTGCCGGGGGGCTCCATGCGGCGCGGCTCGCGGAGCTGCTCGGCATGCGCCGCGTGCTTGTCCCCTGGCAGCCCGGCTTGCTCAGCGCGCTCGGGATGCTGGCCAGCGCCCCGCTATACACGTTCTCGCAGGCTGTGCTCGCGAGGCTGGAGCCTTCGGAGGCGGCGGGAGGCGGCCTGGCGGAACACCCCGCAGTGCGCAAGGCACGCGAGAGCCTCGTGGCCATGGCCCGCATGGCCTTGGCCGCCGAGGGGATCCCCGAGGAGGAGTGGCTTCTGGCTCCCGCTGTGGACCTGCGCTACGCGGGGCAGTCTCATGAAACTGCGGTGCCGCTGGATGACCGTGACCCGGCGGAGGAGTTCGCCCGGCGCCATCAGCAGCTCTATGGCTATCGTGATGAGGGCGGGGCTGTGGAGGTCACCGCCGTGCGCCTGGCAGCTGGTACGCACCCCCGCCCCCCTGCCATGCCTGAGCTTGCCCCCCGCGACGGCCAGCTGAGCGTAGAGGCCATCGGCGAGCCGGTCATGCTCCATCGGGCGGGCGGCGGGCTGCACGCATGGCGAGTCCAGCGTGATGCCCTCTGCGCGGGCGACACTCTCCCCGGACCATTGATCGTCACGGAGTACTCCGCCACGACGCTCGTGCCCCGCGGATGGCGCCTTAGCGTCAACGCCATCGCTCAGCTTGTCGTTGAACCGATGAAGGGGGAGCCTTAGTGCGCGCCAGAACGGATGCCGCGAGCCCGGCCCCGGCGGACGCCATCGAGCTGACTGTGTTCCGCCACCTGTTCGCTGCTGTCGCCGAGGAGATGGGGCTGCGCCTGATGCGGTCGGCGTTCTCGCCGAACATCAAGGAGCGCCGTGACTTCTCTTGCGCGGTCTTTGACGCGGCGGGCGCTCTGCTCGCCCAGGCGGCGCACATCCCGGTGCACCTCGGGTCGATGGCCTTCGCCGTGCGCGCGGTGCTCGAAGCGTTCCCCGATGCTGTCTTCCGCCCCTGCGTGCACTACGTGCACAACGACCCGTTTTGCGGCGGCACGCACCTACCCGACATCACCGTAGTCGCGCCGTGCATGGCGCCCGGCGAGGAGCAGGCGCGCTTTTTCGTGGCCAGTCGCGCGCATCACACGGACGTCGGCGGGCTGAGCCCCGGCTCGATGCCGCTCAGCACCAGCATTGACGAGGAGGGCCTACTGATCCGTCCAATGGTACTTGACTCTGACGCCGCGACCTGGATCGCTTCCCATAGCCGCACTCCGGATGAGCGGCGGGGGGACCTGCTGGCACAGGTTGCCGCGGTGGATGCCGGCGCAACCCGGCTGGCTGAGATGTGTTCTCGATACGGCGCAGGGGTGGTCGTGCAGCGCGGGCGCGAGCTCTGCGACTACACCGAGCGGACCGTCAGGCGTGTGATTGGGACGATTGCGGACGGCGAGTACCGCTTCGAGGACGTGCTCGACGACGACGGCCTGGGCACGCATGACATCCGCCTCGCCTGCCGCCAGGTCATCTCCGGGGACAGCGCCGTGGTTGACTTCCGCGGCTGCGCCGATCAGGTGCGCGGGCCGGTGAACGCTGTGCGAGCGGTGACGATTGCCGCGGTGAGCTACGTGCTGAGCTGCCTCATCGAGGGCGAGGCGCCGCCGAACAGCGGCCTGCTGCGACCAGTGCGAGTGCTCACGCGGCCGGGAAGCGTGGTTGACGCCCTTCCGCCGGCCGCTGTCGCCGCAGGCAACGTCGAGACGAGCCAGCGCATCGTCGATGTGCTGCTGGGGGCTCTGGCGCAGGCGCTGCCGGGGAGGATACCTGCCGCCAGCCAAGGCACGATGAACAACGTCGCCATCGGCGGGAACGACGTCCGCAACCCGGCGCGACCGCAGGCCTTCGCCTACTACGAGACGCTGGGCGGCGGGGCGGGAGGCGGGCCGTCGCGGAGCGGTGCGGACGCGCTGCACACGCACATGACGAACACGCTGAACACCCCGGTCGAGGCGCTTGAGCACACCTATCCGCTGCGCGTGGAGGAGTACAGCATTCGCCGGAACTCTGGAGGAGGAGGGGCACAGCCCGGTGGCTGCGGCATCGTGCGGCGCCTCGCAGCTCTGGCGCCCGTGGAGGCCACGCTGCTCACTGAGAGGCGGGTGCATCCGCCTTACGGATTGCGCGGGGGGGCCCCCGGCGCGCCAGGACGCAACACACTCATCACCGCGCAGGGGGAGCGCCGCGAGTTGCCCGGCAAATGCCGGCTCACCCTTCAGCCTGGGGAGGCGCTGGAGATTGCCACGCCCGGCGGCGGCGGATGGGGGTCCCCCACCCAGCAGGAGGGGCTCAAAGATGCTGATGGGAGAGCAGGGCAGGGCGCTTAGCGGAAGAGGCTGGTGATGCTCATGCCCATGTGGTTGCGGCGGATTGCCTCTGCGACGAGCGGGGCCACGGTGATGTAGCGGATCTTCGGCACGTCGGTGTCGCTACGCTTGGGGATTGTGTTCGTAACCGTCACCAGGTCGATCGAGCTGTCGAGGATGTTCTTCACCGCGTTGCCGCTGAAGATCCCGTGGGTGGCGAAGACGCGCACCGCCTTGGCCCCGGCGCTGAGCAGCCGTTCCGCGCCGACCTTGATGCTCCCCGCGGTATCGATCATGTCGTCGAACATGATCGCCCGCTTGCCCGATACGTCGCCTACGACTTCGATGACTTCGCTGACGTTTGGCTCCGGGCGCCGCTTGGCGATGATCGCGATCGGCAGCCTCAGCCGGTCCGCGACGTAGCTTGCCCGCTCCACGCCGCCCACGTCCGGGCTGACCACCACGCAGTCCTTCTCCGCCCAGCCGTCGCTGTACATGTAGTCGCAGAGCACGTTCGCCGCCGTGAGGTGATCCACCGGGATGTTGAAGAACCCCTGGATGGCGTTGCTGTGCAAGTCCATCGCCAGAACGCGGTCGGCCCCGGTGAGCTCGATCATGTTCGCCACGAGGCGCGCGCTGATCGGCTCGCGCGGGGCCACCTTCTTATCCTGCCGCGCGTAGCCGTAGTACGGCGTGACCACGCCGATGCGGTAGGCGCTGGCACGCCTCAGCGCATCCACCAGGATCAGCAGCTCCATGATGTGCTCGTTCACCGGCGCGCAGGTGCTCTGCAGGATGAAGCAGTGCGTCTCGCGCACGCTCTCGTCAACCTTGACGCGGATCTCGCCGTCGGAGAAGCGCGACACCTGGGCTGTGGTGAGCGGCAACCCCAGGTTGTCGCTGATCTCCTGCCACAGCCCGGGGTTGGAGTTCCCCGCAATCAGCCTCAGTGGTTTGCTCGCTGGCGTCATTGCTTCCTCCCTATGCCTCCTCGTCCTGCAGGGCATCCCCCGCGCTCTCAGCGCCGCCCTTGGCGGCATCCTCCCGCCGCTTGTTGCGCTTGAGGATCTTCTCCCGCAAGAGCTTCACGTAGCCCAGCTTGTTCTCCTGGCGGGCGCGGGCCACGGCCAGCGCCCCGGGTGGCACGTCCTTCGTGATCGCCGAGGCCATCGCCACGTAAGCGTCGTCGCCGATAGTGAGGGGCGCGGAGAGGCTGGAGTTGCTGCCGATGAACACGTTGTCGCCGAGCGTGGTGTGGTGCTTGGTGTAGCCGTCGTAGTTGCAGAAGATCGTCCCCGCGCCGATGTTCACGTTCTCGCCGATCGTCGCATCGCCGATGTACTGCAGATGCGGCAGCTTGCTGCCCCGCCCCACGTCCGCCTTCTTCGTCTCGACGAAGTTGCCCACCTTTACGTCCTCGCGCAGGATCGTGCCCGGGCGTAAATTGACGTACGGCCCCGCCCGCACGCCGTCGTGCAGCACCGCCTCAGTTCCGCGCACGTGGAGCAACACGCAGTTCGCGCCGATCTCGCAACCCTCCAGGTAGCAGCCTTGGATGAGTTGCGTGCCCGTGCCGATGCGCGTGCCGTTAGTCAGCACGCAGTGCGGCCCGATTTCCACGTCCGTTGCCAGCTCCACGTCGTGGTGCAGGTAGATCGTCTCCGGCAGGCGGAACGTCACGCCTTCGCGCATCCAGTGCGAGCGCAGGCGCGCCTGCAATGCCGCCTCGGCCTGGGCCAGCTGCTCGCGATCATTGACTCCCAGCACTTCGAGGGGCTCTTCGGCGCTGACGGCAGCCGTGGGGGCCAGCCGCACCACGTCCGGCAGGTAGTACTCGCCCTTAGTGTTTTCCGCGCCGAACTCCTCTGCCGCGCGCCGCACCTGGGCGAACACGCTGCGGTCGAAAACGTAGATGCCGCTGTTGATCTCCTGGATTGCCAGCTCCTGCGGCGTGGCCTCGAGGTGCTCGACGATGCGCAGCACGCGCTCTGGATGCGATCTATCCCGCAGCACGCGGCCGTAGCCGCTGGGGTCGGCGAGCGTCGCGGTGAGCACGGCGTGGGGGGAGCCGGCCTGGCTGTGCGCGGCGCGCAACGCCTGCAGCTCAGCGGCGCGCACCTGGGGCACGTCCCCCGGCAGGACTAGTACGTGCGTGATCTCGCTGCGCAGCACCGGCTCCGCCTGCAGCAGAGCGTGGCCCGTGCCCAGCGGCGGGTCCTGCAGGACAAGATCGAGGCTGCGCCCGCGATAGCCCTCGGCGAACCTGGCAGCCAGCGCCGCGCTGTGCGTGCCATAAATGAGAACGACTTGCACTGGGTCAAGCGGCGCGACGGCGTCGAGCACCCACTCGATCACCGGCTTGCCGCACAACTCGTGGAGGAGCTTGGAGGTGCGCGACTTGAAGCGCGTGGACCTGCCGGCGGCGAGGATGACGACAGCGAGACGCCCGTCCATTGCGGCGCGATTATACATCTGCTGTGAGCCGCACCCGGCGTAGCGCCGCGCGGTCACATTCGTCTAAAGACGTGGCGCGCCGGCTCAGGGCTTCCTGGCGTGCGGCGGCGGCAGTGCAGTGATGCGCAGTCCGAGATCCTTGGCCGCGGCCTTCGCCGATTCAAAGTCCCCGCCGTGGTAGATCGCGTTGGCGTACTGCGGCCAGTGCTCCTTGAACGGTAGGCTGTTCATCTCATCGTGGCACCGTGAGCACCACTCGTAGGTGTACATGGTTGCCTTCGCCGCTGGCGGCTGCACCTTGCCGTTCACCGCGTCGTACACGTGCTGGTCGGTAATGTCGCTGTGGCAGGTGACGCAGTTCATCGCGTACAGGTCGTCCGTCTTCGCGTCGTACACCACGTGGCACTTCATGCAGTCCGGGTTGTACAGCTGCGAGGCGTCGGAAAGGGTGCGCAGCGCGCGGGCGTGCGCCGAGCGCGTGTAGGCGTCGTACTGCTCCTTGTGGCAGTCCGCGCAGTACTCCGGAGGCATGTAGAGCTGCTGGATCTGCTGCTTGAAGGTGCCGTAGAAGAGCTGCTTGAGCTGCGGCTTGTAGTCCTTGTCGATCAGCTCCTTCACCGCCGCATCGTCGGCCAGCGTGTCCTCAATCGGCAGATTGGACCCGGTGATGCGCACCCCCCCCGGCTGCGGATCAACGGTGCACAGCCCGAGGTACTGCCCCATCTTGTAGCTGTTCAGCCACGGCGGGGTGTCGTGGAACTCCAGGGTGGCCGTCGCCATGTCGCGATTGCCGGTGAGAAACAGGTCCGCGTCCTTGGCGAACCGCTTGGTCATCTCCTCGATCCACGGGCCTTCGCCCTCCAGGCAGGCGATGCGCATCCCCACGCGATGCTTGAACCTGCCGAGCTCCTGCTGAAGGGCCGCCGCCGGGTCAGTGAATGTGATGCCCTTCGGCATGTCGAACTGCACCAGCTCGGGCTGGCTCACCGCGGTGATGCCGACCTTGCCCCCCGCCACCTCCACCACGGCGCTGCGCTGCGGCCACGGCTGTCCCGCAACGCTGAGATTGGCGCAGATGCAGGGGATCTCCGCGCTCTTCTCGATGCGCTCAAGCCCCTCCGCGCCCTGTTGCGCCTCGCGCACCCCGAAGACGAGCACGTCGTAGTGCATCAGCTTCAGCGCCTTGGCGATGACCACGCCCTTGAAGAGCTGGAACTCGCCGCGGTCCTCGACGATGTGCGCGCCCTCGATCGCCAGCACGGGCTGCTTCGAGCGCAGGTCGCTGAGCATCGTGGCGCGCTTGGCCACGCCGCCCAGCTGCCGCGCGCTGCATCCGCAGGTCTCAAGGTAGCCGCTGGTGTCGTAGCTCCAGGCGATGGCGAAGGGCTCGCGCACGCGCGCCAGCGAGCAGCACGTCGTTCCGCGGAGCACCGCGAGTAGGATTAGTGAGCCCGCAAGTAGCAGCCAAGGTTGGCGGAGCAACATCCGGCCTACCTCAGGGAGAAGACGAAGTCAATCTCGACGGGTACGTTCATCGGCAATGCCGCCGCACCGCTGACCACGCGAGTGTGCCGGCCGTCGTCCCCGAAGATGTCCACGAGCAGGTCGGAACAGCCGTTGATCACCTTGGAGTGGTCGAAGAAGTCGGGCGTGCTGGCCACGTAGCCGCGCACCTGCACGACTTCAATGATGCGGTCGATTTCGCCCTCCAGCGCCGTGTCCGCCCACGCCAGGCCGTTGAGCGTGCAGATCTGCGCGCAGCCCACGGCGTCCTCAATGCTCACCTCCGCCCCCAGCCGCCCCGTGCGGAAGGGCACGCCGTCCTGGAGGGGGATCATCCCCGAGATGTACAGCATCCCGCCAACAACCGGCAGGTGCTCCAGCCTGTCGAGCATCGTCTGCGCGCTGCTCAGGTTGAGCACTTTGTAGGGAACGTAGCTTGCCAGGGGCATGGGCGGTTTGGGCAGGCTCAGCCCCAGCTCGGCAATGCGCTCGTGTATGCCCATGGACTGATTCTAGCACCGCCAGCGATGGCACCGGGGAAAGCAGAATGTACAATACTGCATCTGCCCGAGGAGGCCCTCCATGCACTTCGCCCACACCGATGAGCAACAGATGGTGCGCGACACGATCCGCGAATTTGCCGAGGCGGAGCTCATGCCGGAGGCGCTGAAGCGCGACAAGGACAAGCTCTTTGCCCGGGAGCAGTGGGAGAAGTACTGCGCGCTCGGTTTCGCCGGCATGACCATCTCCGAGGAGTACGGCGGCGCGCTGCTCGACCCCATCAGCGAGTGCATCGTTGTTGAGGAGTTGTCGCGCTGCGACGCCAGCTTCGGCGTCCTGGCCGCTGCGCATTCGGGGCTAGTCGGAACGACCATCATGAACTGGGGCACGGATGAGCAGAAGCGGTTCGCGCTGCCGAAACTGGCCAGCGGTGAGTGGATCGGCGCGTACAGCCTGAGCGAGGCCGGCAGCGGCTCCGACGCGGCGGCGATGCAGTGCGAGGCGAAGCTGGTGGGCGACGAGTGGGTGCTCAACGGCACGAAGATGTGGGTGACCAACGGCAACGTGGCGGGCATCTACGTCATCTTCGCCCGCAGCCATCCTGACGCACCGAAGAAGAGCCAGACCTGCTCGGCGTTCATCGTGCCAAGGAGCGCGCCCGGGCTTTCGGTGACAAAGGTCGAGGACAAGATGGGCATCCGCGCCAGCGACACGGCGGAGATTCTGCTCAAGGACGTGCATGTGCCGCGGGGCATGGTGCTCGGCGGTGAGGGCAGCGGGCTGAAGGTGGCGTTCAACGCCCTCGACATCAGCCGCATCGGCATTGCCTCACAGGCGCTGGGCATCGCTCAGGGCGCCCTGGACTTTGCCGTGCAGTACGCCCAGGAGCGCGAGACCTTCGGCAAGAAGATCATCGAGCACCAGTCGGTCTCCAACTACCTGGCCGACATGGCCACGCGCGTTGAGGCGGCGCGCCTGCTGACCTACCGCGCGGCGTGGATGAAAGAACACGGCATGGTGCACACCAAGGAGAGCTCGATGTGCAAGCTCTTCGCTGGCGACACCGCCGTGTGGGTTGCCGACCGCGCCGTGCAGATCGCCGGCGGCTACGGCTACACGACCGACTTCCCGGCCGAGCGCTTTTTCCGCGACGCGAAGATAACGCAGATCTACGAAGGCACGCAGGAGATGCAGCGCCTCGTGATCACCCGCGCCCTGGCTGGCACGGTTAAGGGAGTGGCAAGCAAGGCGGGGTAGTCTGCGAGCCGCACTCGACATCACCCTCCGCCTTAGTCCCTGCACCGCCGTATTAGCACCGAACGCGCAATGCGCTACCCTTTCCCGGGCTCCGGCTCGTACAGGTGCGGGAAGAGCAGCAGCAGGTTCTCCAGCGTTCTACCCACCGCCTCCAGGCTCTGCGCGCTGCACTTGTCCGGCGTGTCCTGCGTCGTATGCCAGTACGAAGTCCCTCTGCCCGGATAGTTGGGGTAGTTGAAGTCGATGAAGTCGTACATGCGCACGCCCCGGCTGATCAGCGGCAGGTGGTCGTCCTCGATGGTGATCCCGCCGCCTTGCTTGAAGGCGCGGTAGCCTAGGGCGCAGCTGATCTCGTAGGCCGAGGCGAAGACCAGGTCCGCGACCGCATCGGAGTTGCCCTCGGGGTGTATGTCCAGGGTTTTGTCTCCCACCATGTCGAGCAGCACGCCGTAGTTGTAGCTCGCCGCCTGGGAATCCGGGAGCTGCTTGGCGAAGTACTTGCTGCCAAGGAGCATCATGTCCATCCCCGGGCCGTAGTCCTCGCCGTCGAAGAGCACCAGGTCCACCCCGACTGCCGGCGGGTGATCGTGGAACACGCGCGCCAGCTCGACCAGGATCGCCACGCCCGATGCGCCGTCGTTGGCCCCCGGGATCGGCTGGTCGCGGGTGCCCGGCGGGTTGTAGTCCGCGGTGGGCCGGCTGTCCCAATGCGCGGCGAGGATCACCCGCCGCGGTTTCTCTACCCCGATGCGGCCGATGATGTTCGCCATGCCCAGACTGCCTTTGGCGAGCTGCACGCTGAACTCCTGCTCCCGCACGTCGCTGCACGACTTCCCGAGCTCCGCGGCGAGATAGCGGCGGCAAGCCTTGTGCGCAGCCGTGCCCGGCACGCGGGGGCCGAACTGCACCTGTTTTACCAGGCAGGACCACGACCGCGTGGCGTCGAAGTAGTTAGTGTACGCATGGGCGGAGGGCGCAGCCCCTTCCGGCGATACTTTGGGCGTGGATGCGGCGGCGGCTGGCTTCTCCGTGTGTTTCGCCTGGTTGCCCTGACGGGCCGCAGCTGAGTCGTTGCAGGAGAGCGCAAGCAGAACGACGGCCCAGGCTAGGTGGCGCATGGCCCTAGTATAGGCGAGCCCGTCTACTTGGCGGGGTCTCGCAGTACGGCGATGGGCGTCTCGTCGGGCGCCGTGTACCCAAACCTGCGCTTGAGCAAGTCAAGCTGGTACTGCTTGTCGTTCGCCAGCCGCTGGCCGACTGCGAGTAGCTCGGCGTACTGCTTCAGCTCGTCGGCGCGGCGCTGCTCAAGCTGCTGCACCTCCGCCGCCAGCTGCCGGTGCTCGAACCATAGCACCCCGGCCTTGCCAAGCGTGAATAGCGCCAAGCCCCAGACGAGGGCGAAGAGGACAACCCGTTGAAGAATCGCGCAGAACCGCGCCATCACAACCCTCACGCCGCAATGTTAGCCTACACGCGGCGTTCTGGCCAGTAAACGTGCGTTAAGCTGACGAGGGGAGCCGCGTCTCCTGCGGCCGAGGGTGGGCGGTTACCGATCTTCTTCGTTGCCGTAGGTGAGTGGAGGCCCGCAGTCCACGCCGCTGAACAGCTCGCGCCTGCGGTTCAGGTAGTCGATCACGATCTTGTGCACTTGCGCGTCGAATCCCGGATGCGTCGCGCGCAGCATGCGCACGACTGGGTCAAGCACGAAACCGTCGTAGTCCGGCAGCCGCGCAGCAGGCAGCCCGGCTGGCGTCTCGCCCGCCCGCAGCGCCCTCTCCAGGTATGCTGCCGCGTCCTTGAGGCTGTTCTCGGTTCCAAGGTTGTCCGCCGCCCGGTACGCGGCCGCTTGTGCGGCAAGCAGCCAGGCTTCCTGGAGCTGTGCGGTCGTCTTGGCTGATTCCTGTGCGGCGGCCACGGCTGGTTCGATGCCGGGGAGTTCTCTGCGATGATGCATGGGCAGGGTGGCCGAGGCCCCGCTTCCAGCCGCGTTCAGCTGCGGTGCGAGGCGCCACATGGCGGCGGTAAGGCTTGCCTCCGCCGCCGCGGCTTGGACATCGAAGTCCGCCGGCGCGCCATCGGCGATGTCCATAAGCTGGTCCGCCCACCGCCACTCGCGCGTGTACTGGAACAACGTGCCTGCGGCCCGCGCTTTGATCCCCGGCAGCGAGCACGGGTTGCGGCTGGAGGATGCAGCCTGGGCGAGGAGCGACGCGGTCTGCGGCGCGTCCAGCCCATAGCGTGCCGCCCGGGCAAGGGACAAGTCGAAGGCGCGCTCGGGCTCATGCGGGTCAGCGTTGAGCAGGGCTTGGAAGTGCGCCTCGGCGCCCGCCGGATCATCCTCGTTGAGAAGGTAGACCGCATAGAAGCGGCGCATGTCGGGGTCCGCCGTGGGCGCGGCTGCGGCCGCGCTCTGCGCGTGCGTGGACGCGGCCTCGGTATCGCCCCGGAGCATGTGCCACGCCAAGGCGAACAACTCTGCCTCAGGCTGCTGCGGGTGCTCGGCGAGCTCCTCCTTGACCACCTTCTCTGCGCCGGCCACATCGTCGCGCTCGATGCGCCCAGCGAGTAGCAGAAAGCGCAGGTGCAGGCGCATCGAGGGCGCGGAAGCCAGAGCTGTGGCTTGCCAGCGTTCGAGTTGCCCCGGCAGCCCCGCGTAGTAGTACGCCCAGGCAAGCTCCAAGGCGATCTGCTCCTGCGCGGGCTCGACTTGGCGGAACGCGTCCTGCTGCACCTTAATGGCCTCGCTGAGCGGCTTGACCGCCTGATCCGGTCTTAGCTCGGCGTCGTGCAGCAGCAGCTCGCTGAGCAGCAGCTCCAGCTCGACTCCGCCGTACAGCGCGTGAGCCCTTCGCACTTCGGCAATCTCCGCGCCGATGGTGGCTGCCGTGGGGGGGTAGGCGGGGGCGCTGAAAATGGTGCGCTGCAGGTGTTCGAGGGCGCTGTACCGCAGGAACGTGCGGGCGATCTGCACCCCCAGGTAAACGAGGACCCCGACCCAAAGGGCGGTAAGCAGCTTGGCCGGCAGCCCGCGGGGCGTCATGATGCGATTATACGCGTCATGTCGAAGCGCCGGTTGAGCTTGAGATGGCACCGACGGCGGCCGCCGC
>Ga0315284_10002473_pt1 | contig 26412 bp, 25 predicted proteins | sample YL17G09_16_MG_FD_203696 | JGI IMG/M metagenome (GOLD analysis project Ga0315284, IMG submission 203696) | Sediment microbial communities from Yellowstone Lake, YNP, Wyoming, USA - YL17G09_16 | ecosystem: Environmental > Aquatic > Freshwater > Lake > Sediment | place: USA: Wyoming | collected...
TTTAGAAACATCTCATTTATCACTATCCATATCTTTTACGCAATATGCTTCCTTCTCTTCTAAAACAATCATAGGGAATGATTTAACAATTGTTACCGCTCTACTCTCGCAGTTCTTTATTCTTTTTATTTGTTTTTTATCGAGACCCATATATCCTTCCAACAAATATTTCAAGGTTCTACCGCCCAATGATGACGGGAAAATGGTAATGCTATTGCATTCGTTTAATATACGCTTCGTGTCGTTTCCTGCTGTCGCCAAATGTGATGTATATATAATGGATATGTTGAAATGTCGACCTGTTTCTAAAATGCTGGTCATTATTCCGTTAACTTTTAGTTTCATCCGCTTATTGGTTAGGCAGTCAGTATCATCAAAAATTACTAAACTATCCTTAAAATCTTTTGCTGTTAAATCATCATTTATCAATTCATCGGAGAGTTTAATCCGTTTTATATATTTCAATGCATCTAGGGTGGTATCATCACTCAAGGAACTAAATAAAAAAATCTCTCGTTTAGGATATTTCATATGGTAGCGTTCTAAATATTTTCGTGTGAAATGTGATTTACCACTGCCCGATGCTCCCGTAACATATAAAATATCTCTTTCTCTTTCGTTGTTTGGTATCAGTTGAATATGTTCTCCCGCCTTTACTATTATATCGGGTAAAAAAACTTGCACCTTACTCTTGTCTGCTTCAACAGAAATTAATTTACCCTTGTCTTTTTTATCACTTGATAATATCATTGCTAGTGGTTGTCCAATATGTTCGAGGTTCATCTTATAATAAATCAATATTTTATTTTCGTGAGAATATCTTACTCAAGGGTTTATTAGATTTCAACATTTTTTCAGTTTCTTTATTTACAACTTTTAGTACTGCCTCTGCAAGATGCTCTGCTTCTATTGCTATCTTACTCTTGTTGGTCATACTACATATTCTATCAATAATATCTACGATCGATGGATTGATGATGGGTGAGTTTGCTAAACTTTGTTTTATATTTTGCAACGCCATTTTTATATCTTCTAAATGAACAGGTTTACATTTTTGTAATAACACTAATGTTATTGTTGCTAAATCGCTTTTACATTTATACGTTAGACCAAGAACAGAATTAAAAATAGTAACCAATTTATTTTGCAATGCATAGTGCGTGTCCTTTGCTTTGAAATAACTATACTCTCTCTTCAATGCTTTAAAATAATTGCCTTCATCCCAAAGTTGTTGTCCCGATTTTAATATATCATCCGCCACTGCATTCGGCGTTTGACTTTCTTTAGTGAAATTACTCTCCCCTCCTATTGTTATAAGATAATTTTCAGTGTATTCGGTAAATAGTCCGTTCATCAAGACAACCATATCTAACTTCATCGTAGATTTTTGTAAGATATAGTCAACAAAATACATTTTGTTACCATTGATTAATTTATACCCCCTTGCAATATCTTTCTTATCCCATCTTAAGGGTTCTCCTTCTATTTCACCGCATTTAAAATCTGTGATCCACCAATCGGGGTGGGCGTGTATGGTCTTAAACTTTTCTCTAAATATTTTTAATATTATTTTCGGTGCTGATTTTAGATTTTTAAAATCGGCATGTTCTGTTAAGTCAAAATCGTTTTTAAAGTAAATACCTTGTAATGATGCTGAACCGATTATTTTATATTTACCTGTTACACTTAGAGTTGCAAAGATTTCTTGGTTTGCCTCACTGAAATATTTAGAAGGAATGACGGACATATATATATATTTACATATATAAAAAGATTATTGATTTCTTACTCTTCTCTCTAAATTAGTCAAAGATAATAATTTATAATGTTATACTATATATAATGTTCGACAATGAAAATGAAGATATAATGGAAGGAGGTGCTGGGGTTACTCCCTTTGCTAGAATGGGGGGTAAATCCCGCCTTGCTAAACGATTAATTGAAATGTTCCCACCTGAAGATGCATACAACGTATATGTTGAACCTTTTGTTGGTGCTGGTAATGTTATTTTAAGAACCGAAAAAGTGGAAGGCAGAAAAGAAGTCATCAATGATAAAGATAAGAGAGTAAGCATTGTATTTCGAGCAATTAAAAAATCGGGGAAAAAAATTAACGACACCATTAACAGACGCTACTTAACCCGTCAGCAGTTCTTTGATGGTAAGGATAAAATGGATGCAATCAATATTATCCAAACTTTTAAATCCAGTTTTTTTGGACAAGGCAAGACTTACTCTCCCGCTAATTTAATCACGGCAAATAGAAATAGGGAGTTTCAGACCGACTTTGAACCTATCCATGACCGCATTAAAAAGGTAACTATACTCAACGAAGATTTTGCAAAAGTAATTAAAAAATATGATAGTGATAAAACATTTTTTTATTTAGATCCGCCGTATGAGAACCCGAATGCAAACGACTACCCCGACTATGTTACCCCCGAGATGATTATTAATGCAGTACAACATTGCAAGGGATATGTGATGATTTCTTATAACGACTCTCCCCACATTCGAAAATTATTTAAGGGGATAGGGTGGAAGGTCAAGAGTATCAAAACAAGATATATTGGAACACAGCATATCAAGGGTCGGGAGGTTAATGAATTGGTTATAATGAACTATGAGTAAAAAAAAGGGTTTGATTAATTAATTACAAGGTTAAAATGTCCACACTAATATTGAGCAACCAATTCTAACTAATTTATTCTTTTCAGGCGACCAGAACTCGTTTTCTCGGGCATTTGTTACAAACTTCTCCCAGCGTCCGCCGTATTTCTCGGCGTATGTATCTAGTCTATGCTTTTGAGAATTATAAAATATCTGGAAGGGCATTATCATTGCAAAGGGTCGTTTCATTTCCAAGAATGTTTGAATGACCAACCACTTAAATGAAAATGGGGGGTTAGTCATTATATACTCTTGAGGGCAATCTGGGGCAATTATATTGTCCCAAAAATCACCCGCTTTTCCAACAACATTGACCAGTCCTTTTAGTGCTTCCCGACTTGTCCCGTCCCCGAAGAATGGTTCGAAAATAGTTGATCCTTGCAGTCCCTTTTCTTCAATAAATCTTTTCCATGTTATACCCCTTGTATAATATTCGTCTGAAACCTTATTTTTTGCAAATAATTCCCGACTTTTGATTACTCTATCATTAAAATCTATTATTGCACTACTCTTGTATCTTGTTTCAGGTTGAGGGGTCGTGGGTGGGACATATTCCTTCTTTTTGGTTGCTAGTGGGTTCTTGGACTTGGGGCATACCCGCTTCTTCTTGGTGGCGGGTTCAGGATCTTCTATAATGATTACTCTCGGCGGTAATGTTGCTAATCTCGGCGACCTGCGGGATGGGGTATGATTAGTTATATCTAAAATAGGGTTGGTTACCTCTTCTTCTTGTTTAGTTTCAATTATTTTTGTTTTAAAACAATTGAAATAATTTAGGGTGTTAATAATAGCGTTCATTTTAATAATTGTTGGCGTTTAGTGCGTACTGGTTGTTCTAAAATAAGTTGTTCAATTTTGTAGGAATTGATTTCAATTTTTTTAGAAAAACTTGATTTTTTATTGATTGAGAAATTGAGAGTAGACAAAATATTTTCTTATTGAAAATAATGATTTTAACAATGCAACTGAATTACTCTCCAGTGAAATTAAAAACGAGGAACTTTAAAACGAGGAACTATATTGGAATGTCGCTGGACAAAAAGATATATTACTCTTCTATATAAATGGATTGTTGACCTATGTTCAAACAACCTATAATAAAAGGAATGCCTTTTGAGCATCCAAACATTTTTATATATTTCTTTTTTCTTAAAATATGTAAAAACAAGTAAGAGTAATATACCCCTTAATTAGAGGAATAATTGTTGACTGAGAAAATGGGATTTTTTTTGTTTTTAAATCAACCCTTTTTTACTCTTCATCTTTTTTAGTTTCTAAATCAACCGCAGTGGGCATTCCTTCGGGGTAAATCTCCTTCATCATTCTCTCGACCACGTAACTCTCAATTATTCTGTACAGGGGTCTAAAATAGGGTTTCAAATCACTCTCCTTCATACCCCTTATTTGGGACACGTCTTGGGGTGACCAAATCATATACTCGCAGTATGCAATGAAATTGACCCGCTCTTCTTCGGACGGAAACTTATATTGTTGGTCGTAGAGTATCTCTTCTACCTCGCTTTTTGGTTGCTCACCATTGCATTCTGTAAATGTAGACATTATATATTATATAAAGATAATGTTTCTATATTCTTTTTAAATCTTATTATATATTACTCTTCTCTGTTATTTCTAAATAAGACAAAGTAGAAAAGATAGAAAATGTTTAGTTGCAAATATTATTATATTTAGATATACTATAATGACCAAGTACACCGAGTTCCTTCGAAACTGGGCAAGAGTAAATAATTTTAGTTATATGTGTGGGCGTGACCAACCTGATTTTAAAGAGGCGTGGGCAAGGGAGAAGGCAGGTCTAAAACCCGTTAAAGGATCTAAAAAAGTGGTGGGCAACCGACCCCGTTCTAATACTCTCCCCACTGCTGAAACAATGGCGAGGGAGTGGGAGGATATGTCCCTAGAAGACCGCAAAAGGGCAAGTGCCTTGATAAAAGTGGGGATAAAACCACCAATGCCCCACTGCGAATGTGCTACTCTTGAGAATGCTGATAAAGGCGAACTCATTGTTCATCATAGATTACCTCATCACCCAAGAATAGCGGAGATATCCCACAGACCAACAAATAATAATATTTTAGCAGAGGTAGAGTATGATACTGGATTAGACTATGTTGATGTTGAACCTGATGAACCCATTGTTGCAGTCAAACTCCCCGATTTTCGTAAAGAAGCGATTGCTCAAGATAGAGTATTTAATATGGGTTATACATCTCCTTCACTGAATAAGTTTTTTACTAACCAGTCTGAAGGAATGAAACAAAAGTTTATTGAACAAGAAAAGAAGATTGATGCAAAGGCAAAATCACTGGAAGAGTATTTTGAAAATGAAAAAAAGAGACCAAAGAGTAGTAGGGAATTAATGATTGAAGAGCAACGACGTGAACACCAAGAGCGGGATATGATGGGGGATATTGATCGGGCAAATCCACCTCTAAACAGGGTTGAACGGGAGAGGGCGGAGAGTAAGGCATTGATGAAACAAATGGGGTGGAACTGGTGATAGTTGATTTAGAAACAACATTTTACGACGCTTCGACGATAAAGGTCATCTTGTCCTGCCCAATTAGTGGTGGTATTATAGGTATTATAGGTATATAGGGTATTTTTATACCTTTCCTCTGTTTTTATCCTATAGCAAACTATATCAAGTGTCGTAGTGTCGTAAGTGTAGTATATATGTATATGTATTATATTATTTTTTTTAAAAAAAAAAAATAAGATATATATAGGTAAGGAAGGTATGCCTTCATCACCATTTTTAAAAAGTCAGTCTTACGACACTTGCCCCGACACTTACTACACTAGGGGATATTTCGTTTTTAAAAAGGGGATATTAAATGTCTTTGCTCTAACCCCTGCCCCAGTCATATAACCCTTAATCTCGTAATTACCATTTAAAATGTTACGACAAAAGGTTTGCCTATTACTAACATATTGCATACCTGATGCATTGCAAAAAATAGAATATTTAGCATAGACATCATCATTAGTCATCTGTAGCACCGCTTCAGTACCTGTATAAGAATGAATAAAATGTTCTACCCATTGATCCTCACTGCTTCTATTACTCTCTTGGATATTCTGCTGGAACTCGGTCAAGGGCATTGCAATCCTACTGAACTTGTCCATGTCGGGTATGCTCTTAAAATAATCATATAAGGTTCTCATAGTATTAACACTTTTAAGGTAAGAGTAGAACTTATCAAAATAATCTTTATCACCCTTCTTTTCACTACTGCATTTAATAAACCATTTTCGTCGATCACCTTTCTTGGTATCGAGTGGGTTATAATTATTGGAACTAATAGCAACACGATGAAATGATTTAATTTTAAACTTGGTTGTACCTTTAATATTTATATTTAAGGTAGGTTCAGTAATAAGGGTCTTCAAGAACCCATCCGCACCTTCAGTCTCCTTCTTGGACAACTCATCTAAATTGACTAAAAATGCATTCTGTAGACTCTCGTTGAATTGACCCCACACATCAATGCTGGGTCTTGATGTTTCAAATATTTTATCACCGCCTAGTAGAACCGCCATCATTTTAAAATAAGTTGATTTACCCGTTCCTTCCTCTCCAATCATTACAGGGGTATTGGTCTTGACCGCTGGGTATTGGATCATTTGAGCAGTCCAATTAATAAAATAATCTGTTACACTACTCTCGTTGTTGGTAAGAATTGCAAAATGTTTTAAAATAAAATCTAACCCTTCTTGGTCACGCTCATAGGGTTCAGTATATTTTTCGTATGCAAAGGGTCGCCACATATTATAAATATCTTTTGGACAATTTTCTTTATCAGGGAATACATCAATATCCCTATACCGCTTGATAGATGGGTTGATACCCAACCATTTATTAATAAAAGATACACCATTACCCTTATCATCAAACCCGCAGGATATATATCCATATGAAACTCGCAACTGGGCAGATGTTCTAAAAATAATCTTATCTTCATCGAGAGTAAGATACATAGCAAGATTAGAAATAAGAAATGTATGCTTTTCAAAATCTTCGACCATTGAATTATAAACATCTTCCACTTTTTCAGTTTCTTCTTGGTAAGACCAGTCTTCGGGGATAAAAATAGATTGTTCTTGGTCTTTGAATGTCCAGTTCATATTTAACCCCTCCCACATACTCTCTACTTCGGTCTTAATAATAGATAATAGTTCCGCACCATGAGATCCGTATAACATCATACCATCAAACATTAGAACCGCCATTTCGATATTTAATCTATTAACTGCTGAAATAGCAGTAGAGAGTATATTATCTTCATAGGAGCAGAGTATTCTATTGATTGCAGAACCATTGGTGTTGAACATCTTGGTCTTGGGGACACTTTCAACAAGGGTCTTGTATTCGGGTAATTTTGTAATAGTGTTCTGTACTTCTTTCATCTCCTTATCAAACTTTTTAAAGAATGCATTGGTTACTTTCTTGTTAATAGTGTCGGTATTTAATGACCTTAAAAAGTGGGTCTTGCCTTCATTTCTACAAGCAAATTGTTCCAAGATAAGTTCCCTATTTGCAATGTAATAGTCCAAGCAGGGGGTCAGGTATCCGTGTTTACGGCATATATAAGAGAGTATTTTAGGGTGAGCATTTTCCATATCAAGGTCGCTAGTAATATCCCCCATCAAAAATGTTCTGACTGCCTTGATTAAAGATTGGACTGACCCACCAGAGTAAAGACGACTATCGCACTCGGTCGGGGTAAGGTCAGGTTTAGAGTATATCCGTTTCGTGATCCCTTTTGTTTTAATGTTGGTTAAACAAAAAGATTTTATCTTGTTCATCTCTTTCTTTCTCTCCTCTGCATTCTTGCATTTATTAAGATAAGGTTTTAGGTCATTTTCAGTAAGGGAGTTTAAATAGCGGATTTTGTCTAAAGCAATCTTTTCAATAAGTTCCATTATAGTATAAGAGTATATAATAAAGTGTTTCTAAATCCTTTTTCTTATAATTATTATTTCTAAATCAATTAATTACTCTTCTCTGTAAAACAGAAATTAATATAAATTAAAAAAGGTTTAGAAACATATTATTATATAATGTTATATAATAGTATGCAATTAGAAAATGAACCTCAAACCGACGAAATGACCCCTAAACAATTAAAGAAAATAGAGAATGCAAAAAGACGGGTAGAGTATATGAAGACATATTTAGCAGAATATCGAGGTGACTATTACCAAAAAAATAGAGATAAGATAATTGAGAAGAATAAATTATATAATAAGGAACACGCCGACAGAGTAAAAGAGCAGAAAAAGGCATGGTGGGCAAAGCAGAAACAACTTGCTTCTAAATCAATTAGTTCCAGTGTTTCGGGATAGGATAATCCCAGAGTAAGATTGCACTAAACCAACCTTTAGATCCATCATTGTCTAACTCTGCCCTGTGCCTATCAAGATATAGTGACCTACGCCATTTTGCAACACCTTTGCTTAACTCTTTACTCTTCTCGGCATCTTTGTATTTGAAATAATCATTATAATTATTATCACCAATGCTAAACATATATAACCCTTGACTATCATATACTTCAATCTTTTTGTTTGATTTAACATCTGCGGGGTAAATCATTACCCCCAATTTGTTTGCTAGTTGCAATTGTCTTTTATTTATCTTATATTCCATTATAATATAAATATATTTTAATCTTTCTTTTCTTCTGCAACTGCCTTTCGAACATATTTTCGTTTAGGGACAACTGGGATTGAGAGTAAAGATGCAACACGTACAGCATCTTTAGCATCACACTCTGCTTTTGCAATTTCTTCTGGTGTAGGTTGATGGACAACAGAACCCGCTAAACTTTTAAATGCTATACTCTGCGGGACTAATGTTCCTGCAGGTTCTCTGGATGCTTGACGGGCAATTTCAGCGTCAGATAACATAGGAGGTGGTAATACTCGTTTACCTGACTTCAATTTAGGCATTGCAATTGGATCTGCGGGGGCAACTTTACTCATTATAGAATATGAAAAGATAATAATTTTAAACTTTGTCCGAAATACTCTCTAAATCTTTTGGTAATGGGGATAATTTGTCTTGAACCTTCTTTGTTAATAAGTTACTATCTTCAAACAACGCCCGATATTCGTCATATTTCTCGTTCAAGAAAGCAATTGCATTGGGCATTCTCTTTGCTTCTGCTAATGAAAGCACTTTGAAAATATCCGTGCCGAGTAAATAGAATAATTTGCTGGAGAGTAATTCCTTTTCCATTCCACTTTGGATACCTAAATACAATTCGATTGATCCTAAAATACCGACCGCCAATGCAAGAATACAAGTTGTAATTGAAATATGACTTTGCTCCATGTAGGGTTGCAATCCCACCGACAATACCGAATTAATAGCAGAAATTACAATGACGGGGACTTTGAAATAGCGTAAATTGCCTTGCAAGACAAAATATCTCTTACGATGTTCATTAGACATTATAATACAATTCTGTCTGACTGCTTCTAAAAAACATTCTATATCTGTTGACCAACTTGTATCCATTACTCTACACTATAGAAATAATTTAATCATTATCCAGTGCTAATAATATATATATTTTAAGGGTTCAACAAAGCAATTTTATAGACAACTCCGCCAATAGTAAGGCAGAGGTGTTGTCCTGATGACCCACTCGCAGTAGCAGATAAAAGTGTATCACCTGTAAGAGAAAGTCCAGCACCAGAACCAGCAACATTATCTTTTGTAGCAAGAGTTAATACAGCACCAGCAGTAGCAGATGACGCAACATTAATCGCCAAACTTCCTGTTGTTGTTCTTATATTATTTCCAGTCATATCAAGAGGTCTTAATGCATTAATCTCATTTTCGTTTCCATTTATCTGTAAAAAATTAGTAAATGTTCCATTAACAAAAGCACCCATTTCAATAGAACCATCTTCAACACCAGCAATAGGATCACGAATGGTGTGAGTAATTCTTGTATATTCTTGTTTGTTGTTTCCACTATCTTTTCCGTAGACGCTCTGGTTAAATAATACTTCTCCAGCGAGTCCAGCAGTAGGTTTCGCTTTATACACCTCCAACGCAACAGAACCAGTAGCGTTTGTATTATTTAAAAGGAGAGTAGGGTTCGCCTGACCTCCAGCAGACGCTTTTGAAATTGTTGCTTGTCCTGCATTAATAATAGATGTCCCTTGATTAGTGTTAGTAATAGTCAAAGAGGTCGTATTTAATTGAGCGGATATTGGAGTCACACCAGCAACATCATTGAATATTAATGTTGAAATTGTATGAGTGCTGTTGAGTGATGGTGAAGCAGATGAAGCAAAAGTAATAGCATCTTGATTAAGCGTCATATTTCGTTGAGTATTAGCATTATTAAGAAAAAGGTTAGATGTTTGAAATACGCCAAATTGTTGAGCAGTAGTATGAACTGATGATATAGCACCCTGATTGGTTATTTCCACTCTTGAACTCCCCCCAAAAGTAGGATCTAAATCATACCAAATATTCGGTGTTCCAGCGTCAATATTAATTCCGTATGGAGTAAATCCTGCAGTATTAGTTGCTTTTAATATTAAAGATGTGTTTGTATCAATCGTAAAGGGAGATGGAGTTGGAAAATTATCAATATGAGTTATACCTGTTCCTGTAGGGTTAGACAGCGTAATATCCAGTTGGTTCGTATATCCAAATGGAACTCTATTAAAATATTGGATATTATCATTAGTAATAGCAAGTGAGGTTGTATCATTATTAGGAGCACTTGGTTCATCATCTTTTATAGTAAGACTTGTATTGGTTAAGGTATTTGAAGCAAGAGCAAGTGGAGAAATAAGACTTTGAGCATCAAGAATAATAGTAGTAGGAGATTGAGTATTTGCTCCAGCACCAGCGTTTAATTGAAACCCTATATTTGCAGTATTACCAGCAGTTAAGACTTGTTGTAGAGTATCAGCAGGTACAACAGGCGGATAAGGTGTTCCATTAATATTAACCACACCAGATGGAGTATTCAAATTAATATCACCAACAGAACTTAATAGATTTAAATTAGATGTAGTAGTTGATATAACTAAAGGAGCAGGGACAGCGTAATTATCAAAATGAGTAAGACCTGTTCCAAATACATTATCAAGTTGAAGAGTTAAACTTGCATTTTGACCTGTGTCCGCAGAATAAAAATTACAACCATAATCTCTAAAAAATGCCGTCTTTTGAATAGGAACAGACGCATCTATATCCAATATTGTTAAACTTTGTTTATCTATAGTATTTGTAAATATTGATGAAGGAGTAAGAATACCAGTACCAGTTAAGAATACTGAAGCATTACTAATTGTATTTACATTAGTAGGAGCAACAAGAGTATCTTGTAAAATAATACTTAAATCACTCACATTATCAGCAGTTAAGACTTGTTGTAATGTATCAGCAGGAGGTACAACACTATCAACGTACAACTTATTAACTAGTTGATTATTACTTATAGGGATAGCACTACTCTCGGGTAGTTGGAGAAAAGTATTTAATCCCGTAAAAGTTTGATTACTAGCAAGAGTAGCATATGCATCTGGCGGGACAGGTGGAACAGGAATGTTGGAAACTCTACTTGCTAAACTATTAAGTCTTTGATTTAAAGCGTACCAAGAAGATTGAGACATATATTATTAATAGAGATAATAATATATTACTCTTGTCTGTATAATCTATTTAGGAAGAAGTAAAAAAGAAAAGAAAAGTTAGTAGACATATCCGTTTTCTTTGCAATTAGATTGCATTTGATTTAATACATATCCACGCCAAAATTGTTGTTTCTCCCTAGAGAAAGGGAAACTTGATTTAGTCGTCGTAATATCTAAATTATTTTGTTTAGATATATTATATGGATTATTTAGACAAAATCTTCGGGGACAAAGATATAACAGAGAGTAGTAAGAAACTATATTGTAAAAATATATTAAGGTTGCATGGAGGGACTGAAATAAAGAACCTTTCATTTCTAAAAGATGAGAAAATAATAATGGAAAAACTTGCTAAATACAAACCGAATACTCAACGGACATACATCATTAGTATTGTATCATTACTCAAGTCCGCTCCGACTGATGCAAAGGTTAAAAAGATGTTGGAAAAGTATACTAAATTGATGGACAATTTTAATACTGAACTGAAGAGTAATACAGAACCCAATGAAAAAGAAAAAGAGAACTGGTTAAGTGAAGCAGACATTAATGCAAGAAAAGAAGAATTGGAAAAAGAGGTTGCAGGGTTCAAGAAGACCATCACAGAAGACCAATTTGGGGATCTACAAAAACTATTACTCTTATCATTATATACAGACCAAAGACCCCGCCGTAATTTAGATTATCAGGACATGGTGATTGTAAAGAAGGAAGTTGCAGACTTACCAACAGACAAAAATTATTTATTTTTAGATACCAATAGGTTTGTTTTCAATAATTTTAAGACCAAGAAGAGTAAGGGAAGTCAAGTGGAAGCAATTAGTCCAACATTGAGAAAAATAATTGATACTTATATTAAGGTCTTTCCATTAGCAAAATCACTGAAGAGTAAAGATGTATTAGCAGTACCATTTTTGGTCAGTTTTAAGGGTGAGAGATATACCAACAATAATGATATGACCCGATTGATGTATAGGATATTCGACAAAAAGGTAGGATCATCTCAATTTCGTAAAATGTTTTTGACGGGTAAATATGGGAAGGTATTGGAGGATCTAAAAGCAGATACAAATGCAATGGGGACATCCGTCAACATGGCGGAGAACCAATATATTAAAAATGGTATGCATACGGAGTTGATTTAAAAACAGAAAAAAATCCCATTTATCATTTTAATAAAAATTTGAAATGATTTAAAAACAAGTTTCTATATCAATATATAATCAATATGACGACATTAAACCAATTTACAATTAATATGTTAGCGGATCACTATTATAATCTGTATAACAAAGAAAAGACTGAACACGAAACGCATTGTTGTTGGTCAACATTATTACCAATCAAAAGCATAGATGGTATAAGGGTTGATGTTCGAATGAAAATGTATAAAAAAGATGTGAGGACAAACGAAGGATATAAATCCGCTGACCAAGCAATTAATTATATGGTAGCGGAAGGTGAGCATATTACAATTGATATTGAGAGCGATAAATTACGCCAATATGGAGAACCCGAGACTTATTATCATAGGGATATATATAATAAAAAGTTTAATAGAGGACTGCCTAAAGCAGAGGTATACACGAATGCCGATAATTTAGATTTGACCCGAGAAGACTGGAATGCAATTATACCGAGAATATATGAATTATTTAATAAGTTAAGGTTTGATAAATTACACGGCAAGTTCACGGAAGAACCCGCCAAGAGTAATGAACTGCAAGATGCATTATTAGCATTAATAAGTAGTGAAAAAATAGAATTAATTGATGAAAAATGTGCGGTATGCTATGAGTGGACAAGATGTAAAACAAGATGCAACCACGCAGTATGCTATCATTGCCTAGAACAAATAAAAACCAAAAAAGTAAGTGAAGACCCCCAAGAAGAAGAAGATATGCTTGAATGCCCCATTTGCAGACAAAATTGCATAGAAATTGATGATGAGTATTATCGCCATCAAATGTGCGGTGAGACAGACGATTAACCCTTTATCCAATGAGTAACTAACTCATCACCCGTCATTCCACTATCTTTCTTGCTAGTCTGAATAAATAACAAAAAATCGTGTAAATCAAACATTAAATCTTTTACCATTGTAATAAATAATATAACCCAGCGACCACAGGTTGCAATATCATTGCTTAATTTTTGCAATTTTTTCTTGTTAAAATTAACCACCCAATCATCAGGTACACGCCTTAAAAGGTCGCTTAAATAATGATGATCCTGACCAAGCATTTTGTTCATCATTTTAGTAACATATTTTAACTCTCCATCTACTCCTTCCCCGTAACTATCAAAAAAGGTGATGGTATGACCATATCGAATGATGCATACCCAATGACCTTTATTCGGTTTTTGTTCAACCAATATAATTTTATATGATTTATCATGGGGCAATAAATCAAAGATACTATTATACTTTGCAAGGGTAGAGTATTTAATAGTATTACTCACCCCCTCCTGCCCTAAATGTTTTCTAATGTCTTCAGTGTCGGTGTTATCATCAATATCTTCAGCAATTTCAGTTGGGTCAACAATTTTAAAATTAATGTTCTGCATATATATAATTGCAAATATTATTTATTTAGATTTTAAACATTTAGGCGAATATTGATTTAAAAAGGATTTTTATATAGATATATATAAATGAATACTTATCGAAACGGAAGCAACTACGAAGATGATTATATTTGGGGGTCGGGTCAGGAGGCATTACTCTATCCATTGCTAAAACAACATTACCACGATGAAGAATTGGTACATCACTGCGACAACCGAAACGCCAAGTTTGATATGACTTCACACCGCAAGAAGCGTAACACGGAAATAAAATCCCGTAAATGTAAAACATATACTTACTCTACTATGGAAATTAGTTTGGATAAATGCATTGAACTCGATGGATATGAAACTGATTTAGTGTTCAATTGCATAGATGCAGTCATTAAAATCAAATACAACGCCGAATTGTTTAAAACATTCGAGCGTAAGTTCAAGGCAAGGGACAATAAAAAGGGGGCAGAGAAGTGGCACATCTATATCCCAGTAAAACTTTGTAGAGTAATAATAAGGGGGCATCGTAAAAGTGAAGATGTGTGTATGATTAAACTTGAGTAAAAAAGGGGTTAATTAATTGTTAAATTACAGGTTAAAATGATAAAATACTTATTACTCTAACTATTTTTTGGGTGCGGTTATATAATTATAAATTGCATCTCGGTTCGCCTTTTGGGTGAAAATGATGGGTTCATCAGGGTCAGTGATAATGCCGAAAATATAAAACATTATAGGATCTAGTCGCCTATCTTCTTGCATTTTATCTTGGTAAAATATGATTATTAAATAATGCATCTTGTCGTCCTCGCTCCCTTCTTGCACTCGGTCAACTGATAATATTCTAATATTACCCGCTCGGTATAGTTTCTTTAATTGCATTGCCCGATGTTGCATCCCCGCCTCTTCAATTCTCAAGCATCTTAATTGATTATTAGGGCATTTTGTCCCATCAAGCATTACCTGCCCCTCATATATAGTATCAATAATAGTTGCAACATGGGACTTCTCTTTACTATCTCTATGTACACTAAAACATTTTTTAGTTCCCTCACGGGTAATCCCTTTTCTCGATAATATTATTTCAATAACAATACTATCGTGCTTTTCATTACCCGATGGGATAAATGAGTCGTCAATAATTTCATATTCGTTGGTGTTCATTCTTGCAGTCATTTTGATAATTAATAAATAATGATTATATGCATACCATCAGTTCCAAAAAAGGGATTTCAATTTTTTATAAAATTAAAATAAAACGAGGAATACATCAAAATAGATGTCCAGCGGTATTCTCATTACTCTTCTTGGTAAATTAGATTTAGAACAAGATATATCTATACATATCTAAAACTATAAACTATGCAATCTATTTTTAAAATATCTATAAAGTCTTTTGTCTATAAACTGATTTACCAAGAAGAGTAATAATATAAAAATTATTATATAATTGTTATATATAATGTTGAGATATTTAGACATATATAATAGATGTTTTCCCCCTGCAATCATACCCCGCTACCCACCTGCATACCCCCCTAAAAACCCCGCTTATAAATCAATTAATAGTTCCTCAATCCAAATAAAACATTAATATTTTATAAAAAAATTGAAATAGATTTCTATAAAATTGAACAACTTATTTTAGAACAATGAGTATGCAATCAAGCAATAATAATATGAACACTGAAAAGAAAATCTCAATTGCCGATAAAGCAATTCAACGAAAATATGATGATTTTGCTGACCAATATGGTAAGTATAAAATAATGTGGTGGGTATTTAATCATCAGGAGATGGACTATGATGATATGATGGATGTAATCATAGAAGAAGGGTTTGATGATAAAGCACTAGGAGAGATATATGTAACATCAAACCATTTCCACGACAAATATGAAACCAAATCATTATTTATCAAGGCAGTTAAAAGATATATAATGATGTTCGAAGTCCACGAATTATCCCCCGCAGAGGTTGACCAAGCGGAGTGGGATGCAACTGCCGATGGAGTATGTGTAACTTGCAAAAAGGGGGGGATTAAACGAAAAGACATGGGTAAAAAGTATGATGGACATATAAGTGATAAATGTAAAAGATGCGTTGATATATATGAAACCGAACGCCGAAGAGTAATAGATATACAACGGGTAGAGGAAGAAGCGGAATTAGCAATTAGACGGGCGGGATATGCATTGGAACGTGAGGAACAAGCGAGGATAAGAGCGGAGGAAAAAGCGGAACAAGATCGGTTACTGCAATTAGGCAAGGAAACCGACGAATATTTAAAAGCAAATGAACTCCAACTAAAATAGATTTACCCTGTATAACCTGTAAAGTAATAACCTTAATTAAACCCTTTTTTTTGTCCAGCGACACTCCAATAAAGTTCCTCGTTTTAAAGTTCCTACTCTACCCTCTAATTAAGGTAAGCATTACTCTAACTTAATATTATATCAAGTTTTCTTAAAAAAATTGAAATTGATTTCTATAAAATTGAACCACTTATTTTAGAATTAAGAGTATGCATTCAAGCGATAATAATATTAATAACGATAATAAGATGATGATGATTGCCGATGATTACAAAATGAAGACCCCAAGTTCAAGAGTAAATAAATACCGCACTAATCTATTAAAAGAAGATCACCGAGTTGCTGGAATTGATACTTTGAGCGATAAGGCAATTCAGGATGCACATCAGGAATATAACAAAAAAGCATCCGACGAGAGAAGATGTCTTGCCCAATATGGACACCTCGACGAGGAAAGGGGTACTAAAAGATGCACCCCGAGAGAAGACCTTGATTTTGAAACTTTTATTCAAAAAGCGCAAATTAACAAGATTGACTTTCTACAAGGTAAAGTAATTTATACTGAAATGTCCACTTATCACCAACAGAAATTAGCGGAGCGATTGGTGGTCAGAGAACTGGTTGATCCCTTAGCAGAAGAGAGGCGGATAAAGGCGAGGGACTCAATGAGGGTCTACCGAGAAAATAACCGAGACAAGATGAACTTGGCGAACATCAAGCATCAAAAGAAATGGAGAGCAAAAGAAGATGCAAAAGAAAAAAGATTTTACAAAAGATATGGTGATAAAGCAACGGCGAACTCAACCGATGATAAGGCAACCCTAGTCCCCTACAAAGTAATTATCAATCAAGAGTTAGCAATTTGCCCTTGCAATAATGGAAAAATGTTACGCCGAGATGGTTGGGCATTGCATATTAAAGGCAAGAAACATATACAATACGAACACGACCACCCCGAGATTTACCGCCAAATGGTCACTGACCGCAACTGCAAATGTGGGTATCCGATGCAATATGAAGTGTTCTCCCACCAAACTTCGGGACAAACCACCAAGATTGAAAAAGAAGAACGATTTTGCATTAAGTGTACGCCAACTGATCCATTTGCAGGGGTAATCAATGGTGAAAAGAAAATCAAAAAAATTGTTGAGGCGATTACTCTCCCACCAATCGATTTCGGGAGCGATGATGATGATAGTTCCAGCGAGAGTAATGATGATGATAGTTCCAGCGAGAGTAGCGAAGAAGAATGCTGTAATTGTTGGGAGAATGCAGATGATGGATGCAAATGCAAGTGCCACCCCCAATATTTTGAATGCACCGAATGCAACAAAGAATTAGAGATGACCGAATTGCAACACGAATGTGATGAACTAAATAAAGCAGGTCAACTGATATGCACGGAATGCTGGGTAGAAAAAGACCGAGAGTATCAAGCAGAAAAGAAGGCGGAAGAAGAAAATCAAGCAAGAATGAAACTGATCCTAGAATGTGGGCAACTGCTATGCACGGAAGTTGTTATCATCAAGAAAAAGAAAATCCAGAAATTACCACCAGCAAAATTATTTATAGTTGAGGATAGTAGTGATGATGAAGAAGAAATAATAATTACTCCAAAACCAAAAGTAATTATTATTAAAAAGAAGGTTGCAAAACCCCTAGCATAGATAGATAGAACTTATTTTGTAATTTTATAATTAATTAATCAACCTTTTTTTAATCTCATTACTCTTCTTGGAAAAACAGATTTAGAATAACAAATATCTATACATATCTAAAACTATAAACTATACATTTCTTTTTTAAAATATCTATAAAGTCTTTTTCTATAAACTAATTTACCAAGAAGAGTAATTTTAGATATATACATATAGAAATGTAATCAAAAACAGATATAATTTAGATTTCTACTATGATTGCAAAATAGATTTCTACAATATAGATACTTACAAGTAGAAATTAATTAATTTCTATATGTAGAAATGCAATTATATATAGATTTCGTTTAGATTTCTACATTTGCATATCATTTCATATATTTCTTTTTAGATTTCTACTTGTATATATCTGTTTTACCAAGAAGAGTAATATTGATTGATAAATTGTTTCTAAATCTGCAACAATTCGCCAACATTTAGGAGAATATAATATTCCTTTATTATATAATGTTGAAGAGTAAGTTCAAGCAACCCCAGCAATTACCGAAATATTTACATGGTGAGCAAAAGGTTAGTGATGATGTTAATCCTGACCATATATACTACGATATTGTTATAACCAATTTGCAGTCAACAACAACTATTCCGCCAACCCTTTATTACAATGAGAGTAGAAATAATCCATATTTACCTGTGTCAGGTGATTATAACCTTAGCATAGTCCGCTTTGAGTTGGACACCCAAACATTACCAGTTTTTAGTCCCCTTATCCAACCCAATCAACCCAACGTTGATTTAACAACATTTTCAATTACAATGTCTTACGATGTTGGTGCGACAACTATTAACTCTGCCCAAACATATCTTATATGGTTTCCCCAAGATGAGTCGGCGGGTATTCCAGTCCCGCCCAGTCAAACAATTTCGGGGTATGAAGACAATAGTACGGGGTATTATAATGCATACAATTTTCAGTGGGTTATTTATTTAGTGGATCTAGCAATAACCCAAGCATTTAATAGTCTGACTGCAAATGTAATCGCAGCGGGTGGAGTAATGCCTACAACACATCGTCCTATAATGTCGTGGGACACTCAAAATAATATTGCTTGTCTTACCGCAGAGAGTGCATCATTTAACAGGTCACTTGCTAACCCTATATTAATGTATTTCAATGCCCCCTTATTTACTCTCTTTAGCACTTTTGTTGCCCGATATTTAGGGTATCAAAATGTTCTTTTAGGCAAAAATTACTTGCTACTAATCGATAGTTTTTTAGGAACAAATACAATTCTTCTTCCGACAAATGCACTACCTGCAAATCAATATGTTGCAACCCAAATGTTCCAAGAAAGACCCTCTATTAATTGTTGGACACCTATTTCGTCAATTGTATTTTGTTCGAATACTCTCCCAATTGTTTCTAACAATTTATCCGCCCCCTTAGTATTTAGCGAGAGTATTACATTGACGCAAGGTAGTGCATCAGGTAACAATTCCAATTTTGCCCAAATTATAACTGATATGGCGGTAGGTGATAATCAATTCTCCCCCTATATATTATATAATCCAACTGCAGAGTTCCGTAGAATATCGATGTTTGGATCGAGTCCTCTAACCAATATTGATATTTCGGTTTTTTGGAAAGATAAACTGGGGGTTCTACGCCCATTTAGACTAAGTTCGGGGGGTTCTTGTTCAATTAAGATATTGTTTGAAAAGAAAGATGTAAGTAACAAAAGAAGTTCTATATTTGTCGACAATTGAAATTAATTGGAGAGTAAGTTTAGGGATAATTAGTCAACTTCCCATTATTTTTTATCTTTGTATAGAATATAATGGCAGACTTTAAAACTTGTTTAATCAAAGATAGCAAAATCGGCGACATCACCGACAAACTTGAGTTTGCAGTAGTCTCAGGTGCAAGTAATAATACGTACCAACAATTTTCCGCCGTTACATCATCAGCATCGTCCATCGTGTACAACGTGCAAATACCCAGTGAGAGTATTGTTATCTCTCGAGAGATTTTACAGCAATCTACATTAACATGGCAGTTAAACATTCCAGTGGGACAACCAACCGCAAACGGAGATTTAGTGTTTGATTACGGATTTACCGATTCAGTGCAATCATTCCCCCTTTCATCTTTATATACAACAATGACTTCAACAATCAATAATACTAATGTGAGTATTAACTTGCAAGATGTTTTACCATCATTAGTTAGAATGAACAATTCTCGAGAACTCTACCGCTACCAGTCTATGACTGCTGTTTTACCTGACCAAGCATATTTAAATTACGCCGATGGTTTCGGTACTAACAACAACCCACTTGGTTCATACAACACATCATCTTACGATGTTGACTTGAACCCAAGAGGTTCATTCCCGCTCAGGCAACTCCAAGTTAGTCGTCGTCTTAACGGCGTTGACGATGGATCTAACTCGTGTGTGATGCCTGTAGGTGGACAAGCAACCTATTCATGGGTTATTACAATGTCGGCGGTATTTACAGAACCCCTATTTCTCTCCCCCTTTATTTTTGGAGAACCCGAGTTTAACTGCGGTGGTCTAGCGGGTATTAATACAATGAACTTTGTTTTCAATGTAGACTCTACCTGCAAAAGATTTTTCTCTACTGCATCAGTCGGTTCTACCGTTACTCTTGGTGGTCTAAATGGAACACCAGCATTCCAAAATACCCGATTACTCTTGCAGTTCTTATCCACCCAACCATCGGATATGATCCCAAGTCGTATTGTTACACCATACCACGATTTCCCAAGATATTTGAGTTTATCCAACAACTCAACCCCAATTCCAGCATTCGTTAATGCTCGGTCTGAAGTGACGGGTCTTTGGAACTCACCTTCTACATCTACTATTACAAGTCAAAATATCCAACTTAACCAGTTGCCCGACTATTTTATAATTACTTGCCGTAAACCAATGTCCAGTCAAACTATCCAAGATAGTACCTCATTTTTGACCATCAATTCCATCTCAATCAACTTGAACAATCAAAGTGGATTACTCTCCAGTAGCACACCTGTTGACCTGTGGAAAATTAGTTTGGAGAATGGATCTACTCAATCTTGGACTGAGTTCTCGGGTACTGCATTGTCCGCCAATGTTAACCCCGCATCAGCAGGAGGAGGAAAGGGTTACCTTATCCCAACAACGGGTTCAATCTTAATACTCTCCCCTCCAAAAGACCTATCACTTCCAGACTACCTTGCCTCATCGAGCATTGGACAATATAATTTCCAATTTTCTATCAACGTTAGCAATTACTATGATGACCCAGTTACACCTGAACTATGCATTATTACTGTAAATTCAGGGGTCTTCGTGTCGCAAATGGGCAGTGCAAATATCTACACTGGAGTATTGACGAAGCAAATGGTTCTTGATGCTAAATCTCAACCAGAAGTTCCTCAAATATCATCTGCAGAGTATAAGCGTATGGTTGGTGGAAAGATGAACAACAGAGTTGCATCTGCTGTTGGTATGATGACCCGAGCATTAGGAGATGCCCGTAAACGTGCTAGAGCAATGGTCGGTGCTGGTGACTCAGGTGGAGTAATGATGCTAGGTCGTGAAAGAGAAAAGCACAGACTTGCTAGACATTTTTAAATGCAATTCCCCTATTACTCTTCTCTGTTGTTTAAACATTTAGAAGAATAAAAAATTATAATATTATTATCTCATATAATATTATATGTCGATTGCTAATTTACCCCCTTTATCAGGAACTATTGTTGTCGATTCAGGCGTTTTTGATGTGTCTGTTGAACTTGCAAGTGGTGCTGACCTTATCTTCAAGTCACCCAGTGGTCTTGCTGAAACAACAATGCAACAACTTAATAATACGCAATTTCTTGCAATCAATCATGGTGACGGAAGTGCTGTTGCATCGGAGATTATTTTTCAAGCAAAAAACTCTGCTGGTGTATTATCGCAAATAGTAACGGCGAATGGTGATAGTGTTCAACTTGGCGGGTCGTTATTTATTAATACTGCTCAAGTAGCAGGAGAGTATGCATACATCAACGCTGGGTCAGGAATTACCGAAATAATTAGTGATACCCGCTATGCAGTTGTCCCCCAAGTGTCCGCATTAAACTTATATGTTACTGATGCTGTACAGGCAATAGTCCCCGTTTTTCAAGGAACACCTACTCTTGTAACTATTGATCCTCAACTCAACTGCAGTAATGGACTAAGTGTTTTAGGGAATATGAGTTGCACAGGAACTCTTTCAAGTGGCGATGTTCCAGTCATGGCGGGGTGGGCATTTTCCGCTGTCCCATCTTCTACTCTCACCACTATTTATACCAGTCCTGACCTCCCGATTGGTGTCTATTTAGTAACTGCTGCCGTAAATGTTGCATTGGGGGGTGCGTCGACCGCTTGGTTTGATGCAATTAATATTTATTTTATTGATGAAACCAACCACCAAACCCCAGCAAAGATGTCTTCATATAATCAAGGAACTTCTACATGGGGTATTACTCCAGTTACTAATTATTGCACTGCTGTGACCACATTTTTAAATGTTACATCTGCAACAAATAACTTTTTTTCAATCGAAATTAATTGCAAGACCAGTGATAACACTAACTATGAACTCCTTGCTCAAGGAACGGGTCTTGGTGATGGTGGTGTAAAATATATGAAAATTGCTTAATTAACACCCCCTTATTACTCTTCTCTGTTATTTAGAAGAAATAAAAGATTATAATATTATTATCTCATATAATATTATATGTCGATTGCAAACTTACCGCCTTTTAACGAAACTATTATTGTTGCCGATAGCGTTAGCGTAGATGAACTTATCTTAAGAGCACCTAGTGGAATTGCAGGGGAGAAAAGTTCTATTGAGATGGTTGATAGTAACTCTTTATTTATTACTAACGACTCTGTTAATCCTGCTTTATCTACTGATATATATTTTCAAGCAAGAGATGGTGCAGGTGTATTACAAAATGTTTGTTATATGTCGGGTGGAATTACTGAGTTTAATGTAGCACCTGTTCTTCTTAATGAAGTGCCGTTAAGACAAACTGATACTAATGGGACAGGAGTATATACAGATACATCCATATTCAATCAGTTTGAGTATCATCAAGTCATAGGGCAAAATGCACCTATACCTGTTGCTACTGGTATGGTCATTAGAACTACCCCAGCATCTACTATAGGCACTACAGATGCTTTAATAATTACATCTGCTCAATCCACATTTACAAGTGCAGTAGCAGTGCCTTCACTTACCATTGCTGGTGCATCAGTTATTTCTCCAACAATACTCACCATTGATATTCCAGATAGTGTTGCAAATCTTAGTGGAACAACGCAAAGTTATATTATTCCATCTGTAGTAGGTGGTAAATATCAATTAATTTTAAATGCTCGAGTGGTTGGTAATGGTGGAACATTAAGTTCTGTTTCGGGAACTATTACTAATGGTTCATATAGTTCTGTAAATAGTATAACAATGACGGCACCATCTATGAGCGAATATTTTGTATGTTTGACTGGTTGTTTTACATCATCTACTATTAATGTAGTTATTACTCTTACTGCTTTAAGTTCTGCTCAATGGGACGTTGGGTCACCTTCTCAATATACTCTTGTTAGACTTGCTTAATTTAGGGGGGTTTCAATTGAGAGTAATATATATATTATTATCTTATATAATAGTATATGTCGATTGCTAATTTACCACCATTTGGAGGAGGAGATATTACTTTTGAAGATATTACCTGCAATAGTTTAACTGCAACAGGCGGGGTTGGTGCGGATATAGTTGAAACAAATGCTATCATTATAGGTGAAGATCCTTTAGTTGCCCAATATCTAATGCAGACTACTATAGGCGGAGAACTTGCAATCCAGTCATCAAGTATCGTTGGTGCGGGGTATTCATTTACAATTAAAACGGGGGCAACAACCCAAGTCAAACCTTTAGCATTATCTACTACAGGTATTCAAGTTGTAGGAAAAGTTACTCAAACTCAACCAGTAAGTTTAATTGATTTTTCGTTTGATGATAATATACCATATAACGCACCATTTTTATTATATTCTCTAACGGGAAAAGGGGTATATATAATATCTAGCACTTTTGCTGTTACTCCTGATACTGGTGGTGATACATTCACAGATGTATATATGACGGGTTTATATGCTAACCCTGCATCAGCAATTAGTCAGCAATTTATCGCCTATGATGTAACTGGAACACCTGAAGATGCTTATTTTAATGGTGCATTTTCTCAAGTGGTAAATATTATCAATAATACTCAATCATACGAAATTAAAATACAGGTTAATTCTCTTGCAGTAGGTAATACATTTTCTTTTGTTAATGGTTTATCCAGTTTATCCATATTTCAAATAGGTTAATTACTCTTCTTGGAAAAACTATATTTAGAAAAAGATTTTATAGAAAAATAATATTGTAATTAAATTAATTTCTCAATATTATTATATTTAGGTATATATATATGTACGACTTATCCTACGACACTCCGTATAACAAATCTATTGCAAGTCAATTACACGCCAATAGAATAAGGCAGAATATGATATTTCCCCAAGAACCAATGCATATCCAACCGCACGGAATATGGGCAGGTGGATTTCATTATTCTCCTACTCTCCTTGCTGGAACAAATGCTAATTATCCTCAATTGCATATGAGAGAAGCAATGGGTATTGCATCTGCAGGTGGAATGTATGGTGGCGGTCATTTCGCCTATGGTATGCATCCTGAAGCAATGGAATTGTATGTTGACCGCAATCATGGCGTAATGGGTGAAGGTGGTAAGAAGAGTAATCTTTTTAGAAAAATCGGTAATACTATTAAAAAAGTAGGATCAGTTGCAAAGCAAGTGGTTAATAATCCAATTGTTAAAACGGGTATTAAAGCAATTGCCCCTGCTGTGATTGGTGCTATTGTTGCATCCAACCCCGAACTTGCCCCACTTGCCCCTATGGCGTTAGGTGCAGTTGAAGGGTATGGTCGCAGAAGAGGTAGACCATCAGGTGGAAAAAAGGCATCTGTTCTTAAACAAATCGGTAATTTTGGTAAGAAGGTGGTTGCAAAGGCAAAACAAGTTATTAACTCTCCCGAGTTTGCTGGGGTTAAGGCAGAGGGTAAGAAATACGCCAAGAAACAATTACAAAATGCAATTGTCGAAGTTGCACCCCAAATCAGTTCGCAATTTGGTAATCTTGGAACAGAAGCACTAGCGTATGGTGCTAACCAAGCAGACAAACAAATTGAGGGTGCTGGTTTTTTTAAGAATGGAAGACCAAGAAAGCATATGTCGGGTGGAAAGAAAAAATCATTTTTTAAACAAGTTGCCGATGTTGGAAAAAAGGTAGCACAGAAGGCAAAGGCAGTGTGGAATGATCCTGCATTTGCTCCTGTAAAAGCAGAGATTAAAAAAGAAGGTAGAGTAGCAATAGGTCAAGCAGTCAACATGGCGAAACCATATGCATCATCCGTGCCTCTTGGAGATGTTGCTTTAGACTATGCAGGTACAGAGGCAAATAAACAATTGACGGCATCGGGTCGCAAGAAGAGATGTGGAGCAGGAAGAAGTGGTGGGGGTGTTACTGGTGGGGCGAGAGATGGTCGTACTGCCCGTGCTGAAATTGTTAAAAAAGTGATGAGAGAAAAAGGTCTCAAAATGATTGAAGCATCTAAATATGTAAAAGCACATGGTCTATATTAATTACTCTTCTTGGTAAAATATAATTTAGAAGAAGTAAAAGGGGTTTGAAAATATAATTTTATTATCTCATATAATATTATATGTCTATTCCTAGTTATAATAATGCAATGTTAAGTGACGACAACTACGCCAAGCGTAGAGTAGTTAAATTAATGAACAAAAAATATGATGCAAAGAGAGTAAAGATTGAAGCAGATTTAAAATCCCAAATCAAAGGCATTAAGGAGGGTCTATCAACAGCAGATGTAAAACCTGCCGTGCAACAAATCATATCTTTAGGCATTCAATCTCTTTCTACTGCTGAAGAATTATCATCATTACTCTCCCAGTCTATTAATAACCGAACTTATACAGGGGCGGTCAATCTATCAAAGGCAACCTCATTAGGGGGTAAATTGATGCAAAATTATCGAGTAATGTATCAATCCCTTACTACTCTTGTCCCCATTTTTAATTTTATTAAACCATCGGATAAGGACTCAATGCAATCATTCTTAGCAAAATTAAATAATTTAATGCAAGAGATTGCAGATAAAGTAGACTCTCTACCTGCATCACCAGCAAGTGAAGAATTGGAACGCATTATTGGTCTTGCTGATGCAAACTTCCAAGATTTAATGTCTGACGGAAATGGCGGGGCGGATCTATTTAATGTTTTAGATAGTCAATATAATTTTGGTAAACCTACCAATGCTCAACGTGATATTATTCAAGGTGCTATTGAAAATGCTATTGGTGATGCTAATCAAGCAATCCATGC
>Ga0315284_10002476_pt1 | contig 26401 bp, 17 predicted proteins | sample YL17G09_16_MG_FD_203696 | JGI IMG/M metagenome (GOLD analysis project Ga0315284, IMG submission 203696) | Sediment microbial communities from Yellowstone Lake, YNP, Wyoming, USA - YL17G09_16 | ecosystem: Environmental > Aquatic > Freshwater > Lake > Sediment | place: USA: Wyoming | collected...
ATTTTAAACGACATAACCTTTAAAGATATTGATCTTACTGGAGCCAATTTTTTTAAAGCAATTTTAAACGGTGTAACATTTGAAAATTGTAATCTTACAAAAGCAATTTTTTCATTAGCTAAATTGAATAAAAATACAAGTTTCATAAATTGTATTTTGAGTAATAGTTTTTTTGTTGACTCAGATTCAGAATTATATAGTGTAACATTTAAAAGTTGCACTTTTACTGGAGTCAATTTTTCAAGAGCCAAAATTTTCAAAAACGCAATATTTACAGGATCGACTTTAAATGACATAACCTTTAAAGATATTGATCTTACTGGAGCCAATTTTTTTAAAGCAACTTTAAACGGTGTAACATTTGAAAATTGTAATCTTACTGGAGTCAATTTTTCAGAAGCTAATCTTTATACAAAAATTATTGAACCCTCACCCTCACCCTCGCCCTCTGGTAATACTGAAGATTCTGAATATACATATATATATACATCATTTGTCAATATTGACAAGTTTGATAATGCAGTATTTAAAAAAGCAAAATTATACGGTGTAGCATTTAAAAATTGTAATCTTACAAAAGCGGACTTTTCTGAAGCCGAACTTACAGTTATAAGTTATGAAGACGGAGACGAATACACAGAAGAATATACAGTTTTTGATAAGGTTAATTTAAAAGAAGCAAATTTTACATCAGCAACTTTATATTCGGTCTCTTTTAAAAAAAATGTTAATTTAAGAAAAGTTAATTTTACAAAAGCACAATTATCAAATTTAGATACATCGGATTTTAATGTATATTTAGAAGATACTTTATTTGTTGGTGCAAATATTAAAGAAGTAAATTTTTCATATGCAAATTACTTTGGAGATCCAGAAGCTGAAAATTACGATCCAAAAAAGGAGGAGGAAGATATAGAGTATCGTTATGATTATGATGGTGTAAAATTTTTATCTGGATTAGATTTTAGCGACGCAACACTTGAAGATGTAAATTTAGCTTATTCAACATTTGAAGAAGTAAATTTTTCAGGAGCAAACCTTCTCAATGTTGATTTCGCTAATTCAGATCTTGCACATTCAAATTTTTCAAGAGCAATATTAGAAACTAATAATAGCATTAATCTAAATAACATAATTTTCGACAACGCAGATTTATCTGATGCACAAATTACCAATGAATTTTTTTTTAATACATCGTTTTATGGTGCAAATCTTGAGAATGTACTTTTTGATAACTGTCGGTTTGAAAATTTGTTATTTAATATAAGTACATTTTTTGGTGGTGATGATACTAGAACAAAATTCATTGGTTGTCATGTATACATAGATGATGGTGAACCTATTTATGAAAAAATCAATCCATCTCAATATTTCTTAATTAAAGTTTTTATTGCAAATAGTTTTATAAATGACTATTATATTTATGGAATTTAATACATGGACAAAATATTTAAAAAATGGATATAAAATAATTAATTTATATACATATAATATATTATTAAATACGGTTGACTGATATGATTGGAATAGGGTGGGCAACGTTATATGCATCAATGGTTGAAAAATATGAAATTTGTCAAACACAAACAATAATTCATGAAGGAGAAAAAAAATAATTATAACAAACAAATGAAATGAAAGTAATTTAATTTAATATTCCGAATAATATATAAAAAGATTTCACAGATAACATTTATAATATATTTTATATTTTATATTTTATAAATTAAAAAGACGATAAAATATACAAATAAAAATGCAAAGCATACAAGAACAACAATATGAAGACGATGTCCAATATAATACCCACAATTATGATAATAATAATAATGATAATAATAATGATAATGTAGTTGTAAATAAAAAGGCATCGTCACAAACCCCGTTCACCGAATCGCTAAAAATGTTGAGAGATAATATTGAAGCGCTTCCCACGTTTCATCAAATCGAGGTTTTGCGAATCCTTTATAAAAATCATATTACATTTAGCGAAAATAAAAATGGTGTTTTTTTAAACTTGTCATATGTGAATTTAGACGTGATTCATAAAATTAGCGAGTATGTTACATTTGTTCAGAATCAAGAAAGTCAAATGTGTGAATTCGAGAAGAAAAAAATGACACTTTCAAATCAATATTTCAAATAATATTAAAGGGTTCCGCTTAGTTAATATTATTAGTTATATATTTAATAAAAAATGAATTCAGAATTAGAGCAAGTGGTCGATTTACTGCAAAAATATGTTATTCGTTTAGAAAAATCGGCACCAGTTTCGACGCCAATTATAAAAGTTGAACAAATAGAATTGAATGAAAAAAAAGAGAAACAAGAGAAGCAAGAGAAGCAAGAAACTCATAATGACACTACAAATTCTTATTTGTTTTATATTACGAGAGAGAAGGATAAATTATTTTGGGCATTTTATATCATATTGAATGGTGAAGATGCGTACAAGTATTTGAAAACAAAATTCGTGACAGAAAAAGAAATAAAAATCGGCGCAGTTGAAAAAATGCACAAGTTGCCAAACGTGTTTAAGCAACATAAGCTGAATAAAGTCCGCATTGAGAACGAGTTGTCCGGAGATGTTCCGCTGACACTAGAAGGATTTTATGGACTCTGTATTATTTATAACATTTCCGCGATTTTTATGAAAAAGAATTGTTACTGCGAATTATACGGTCTCGGGGATTCATCGGTTACGCACATTATTGAGGAAGTAGAAGGCGGATTGGGCATTCATGTTTTTAAGACCAAAGCGGCATCGCTGGACTACGCAAAAGAGGTTCGAGAATCAAAATGGCAAATGGAAAATGTTTTGACGCCGATTAAATCGATTTCGTCATACACGCATGCGGAATTGCTTGAAATTTACAATAAAGTAACGTGTGTTACCAACAAGGAAACCACAGGTTTTACCGAATCATTTAAAGAAAAAAAAACAAAACAATTTTTATATGACCATATCCATATATGTATAAAATAAATAAATATAAAATTTTCAACTGTATTCGCATTCATTTTCGATATTAATGTTTTTACTTATTGAACGTGTATCTGAAGTTATTTCATAAATATAATCTGAATATTTTTTATTGTACAAGTTGTGTGATATATAAAATAGTGTGAATGGATATATATTCTGAAGATTCCTCAATTCTGTAAAAATAATTTTTTCCATATCATTATGGATATTGCATGTAAACTCATCTAGAAATAAAATTTTTTTATCATTAAATATAATATGTATAAACAAACGAAGAATTGCAACTCTTTGTATTTGTCCTTTACTTAACTTAGTTGAATTTTTTGTTTGCATTTTTGATATGAATTTTTCTAATCCGAATAAATTCATGTATTCTGTTATTTTTGTCATGATTTTATTTTTTTGTTCTGATACTATTTTTTTATTTAATCCATATGTAATATTATAATACAAACTTTTAGAAAATAGAGCATTTTCTGATGTTATGTAAGATAAATATGCTCGAATGCTAAAGTAAGTGTAATCTAAACCAAAAAACATGATTGATCCATTTTTTATTTTAATTCTTTTCATAAGCGCATTTAATAAAGTTGTTTTACCGCATCCAGAGTTACCATAGATAAAGTGCGATTTTCCTTTTTCAAAATTTAAATTTATATTTTCTAATACTATGTTAATAATATTATCTTCTTCATATTCGATTGTGACATTTTTTAGAGTGAAAATATTTTCAGATGATCTATCACAATTCCACGAAATTGTTTCTCCAGTGTAATAAGGATCTGCATATAATAAGATCTTAGTAAACTCGCGTACCATCGGTAATTTTTTATTTAATTGTATCAACTGTTCTCCTAATTCTTGAACGGCTCTTTCACTCGATTCTGTTAAATTAAACAAATATGCGTCATTTATAGTTAATGATGCCAATGTTTCAATTATTTTGTATTTATCCATTTTTTTTACATAATTTTTTTTTGTACTATTTAATTCGTATCGTTTTCTAAAATCATTATTTCTTAATAATTTCATTATATTATTCAATGTTCCAGACAATTCTTTTTTTAATGTGTTATTTTCAATAATGATATTTATATTTCGAAATACACTTATAATATTATTTTTTATCTTAAAATCATCGGAGTTTTCATTATCATCTTCATTTTCTAAATGTTTAAATATCAAAAAAAATTCAGATACTGTGTATCCAATAGAAAAAAATATATTAAACGTACTTCTTATAACACCATGTCTTTGGTAAAAAAATAATGGCGTTAATAAAAGAAGTATCGATTCTGTTATAAAGTTAAATAATTTTTTTATTATTAAGGTATAAGTTTCAAAAATGATTAAAACATTATTATAACTTTCCAAATATACATTTTGAATAAAGGAGTCATCAATATTTTTATTTTTTTCTATATCTTTTAAAATTACATTCGCTGTATTTTTATTAAATTCTTTAAAACAAGTTTTTTCTAAATTTATGATTACATTTTTTTCATTTTCATTATATTTTTTTGAAAGTATATTTCTGTTTAAAATTGTAAAAAATGTAGTCGATAATTTAAATATAACCCGATCATTTACTCGATCTGCAAAATGTCCAAAATTTGAACTCAACTCAACTATAAATAAATACTTAATTCTTTTGAAGTTAAAATTTTTATCATTTTGTATTAATATTTCAATCATTTTCTTATCACTTTCGCACATATCGTTAGTGATAGTAATTAATTTTAATAAATTTTCGATGTATGAATCATCAACTAGTTTAAATATTTCAGTATATACAAATTCCATTTAAATTATAAGTAAATAGTATAATAATATAATAATATAATATATACTTTATTTTATTATTTAAAATTTTTATTAATAAATAATGCCTATATAATTAGTTGGTGTCAGTCGCTTGTTACATACTACAGCGTGGCGTGGTGTGGCGATGATTAACTCATTAATAATTCGGATATTCTATTAAATAAAATTATTTTATTTTTTTTAATGTTTTTTATATTATTTATACAAAATATAAAAAAAATAAAGTAAAGTAGAGCTGATCGTATATGCGAATTCTTCAATTAACTTCGATTTCATTATTTTAATTTTTTATAAGATTTTTTTCGGCCATAGTTGCAGTATTGGCGCTGTGAAAATCCGCGTGGTCGTTTGCAGTTGATGCTTCGTTTATATTTTAACGACCATTTGTTTGACTTTTTATTTTTTCTTGTTAAATTGACCATTTTTTATTTGTTTATTTGTCTATTATATGAATGTATTATATAAATTATTATAAATATTAAATTATATAAAAAATGAAAAAAACATTTTATAATAATAAAATTAATTATTATAAAATTGAACAATATAGAATTATCTAAATAAAGTATATAATAGGTAGAAAGAAACGATGTCTTCTTCAAAGCGACACGAAGAAAGAGAAAAAGGTAAAATAATAACAGCGAAAGATAAAGAAAAACAGAATGAAGAAAAACAAAAATTCGACACAATTGTGAAAACATATTTAGATGAAATTACAAAGGCAACAAGTGATTCGTCATCATTAAGACCAGATCCAGAATTAGAGGTTCGTTTCGGAACCATGAGACAGTCCGCACCCCTGACAAAAGACAATGTCACCAATGTAATTAAAAAACTCAAGTCGCTCCAATTTCAACAATCCGCCGAAGAATACAGTTTAAGAATCTTTCTCAATGATTCCGACGTCCGTGTTCAAATTGACGGGTTTTCAAATATACAGAATTTCTGTATTGATAATTCAATCGCGGACAAGAATGCTGCCATGGTAATTAAACGAAACATGGAACATAAAGTGATTCGCGAAGACGGGTCTGAATTCGTTTCCGATGTTCGCCCGGTGGACAATACCGATTTTGATTTCAGGGTGTCGCTTCAAACCGAACGAGAAATCGGCAAAGACGAGCGCGAACAAATTGTTGCCAACTGGAAATCCAGCGGGAAAAATTTCAGATACATTCGAAGAACCGCGTTTACACATCCCGATTATCCGGTTCGAATTGACATCAGTGTTGTAAAAGACACATTTACACCGTCGAGAAAATCGTATGGCAACTTCAAATCGGCCAATGTGATGCGAGGCGAAGACAAGTATGAAGTGGAAATCGAAGTGGTGAATTCGGAGGTTTCCGCTATGGGATTAGAATCGCTATTAAAAGGGCTGAGAGAATGCATTAAAACCATTTTGTCGGGAATACAATCCAGTAATTTTCCGATTTCAAATGATGAAATGCGCCAAGTTCAAGACGAGTATTCGAAACTGATTTACGGCGGAGATGTTCGACCACCATCTCGGATTGCATTTATCGGCCCGTCGTCTGTTACACTTCAAATTAAAAACATTGCGCCGGCGGGAGCATACAAAATGCCGAGCATTCGTAAAAACTATTCGGTGACAGATAAAGCGGACGGTCTAAGAAAATTGCTGTTTATTTCGAGCAGCGGTAAAATGTATTTGATCGATCCGCTTTTAAATGTGCAATTTACCGGCCTGGTTGTTGATATAAAGGCGTTTCATAACACGCTTCTAGACGGAGAGCACGTTTTACATGACAAGAACGGCGCCTTTATCAACTTGTATTTGGCATTTGATATATACTTTCTGAAAGGCGAGAGCGTGCGCGAACGGAGTTTTTACACGACGAATAAAGAGCACATGGACAAGTCGCGCCATTCTGAAATGTTGAAATATATTGCAAATATGGATGCGAAACCTGTTTTAAAAAACGCGAAGAGTCCGCTTACTGTCCAAGCCAAGCGGTTTTATTTCGATGATGGAGAAAGCGGTATCGCGGGTATTTCCGCCATATTTGAAACAAAAATCGGTGAAGAAAACGCGTCGGAAAGAATATTTGCTCTATGCAAGCAGTGCCTGGAAAGCGAATACAAATATGTGACCGATGGTTTGATTTTCACGCCGTGTAATACGGGAGTGGGCGGAACAACACCAGGTCAAGTTGGCCCACTCGATCGGAAATTCACGTGGGCGCTTTCATTCAAATGGAAGCCGCCGCAATACAACACGGTTGACTTTCTTGTGAATACGGTCAAGGACGATAAAACCAATCGAGACAAGGTGATTGAAAAGATAGACGGCGGTTCAATTAGCGGAATCAACATGCTGTCGAATAGACAAGTTGAATCGTATAAAGAGCTCGTGCTAAAAGTCGGATTTGACCCGTCGAATCGGTCGAATAAAATTATCCCGAATGCGTGCGCCATGATTTATGAAGGCACTATTGATAAGATTTCTGGTGGTTCGGGCGAATACAAACCAATACAGTTTCTGCCTTCAAATCCATACGATGCAAGCGCTGGACTGTGTTTAATGAAACTCAATTCCGACGGCGACATGGTCACGGAAGAAGGCGCGGAAGTATTTGAAGATTTGACGATTGTGGAATTCAAGTATGACAAGCCGGAGAAGCGATGGGTTCCGTTGCGCATTCGGTATGACAAGACGGCGGATCTGCGAAAAAACGGTAAAAATTTTGGAAATGATTACAAGACGGCAGACAGCGTTTGGTATTCCATTCATTATCCTGTTACGGAAGACATTATTAAAGGCGTAGACAAAAATATAAATTACGACGAGATGAGCAATGTAGATGTTTCCGGTTCCGGCTCCATAACCGAAGTGTATTACAAGTCAAGTGGTAACAGCAACACGGAAAAGCTGACTGAGGGCTTGCGCGATTTTCACAACAAGTTTGTCAAAGCGGCGCTGATATACGAAATGAGCAAGGCGGGAGACACGCTTATTGATTTTGCGGTTGGAAAAGCGGGCGATTTGCATAAATGGAAAGAGTCGGGGCTATCGTTTGTTTACGGAATCGACATTTCGAGAGATAATATTGAAAATCCGGCAAACGGGGCATGCACGCGATATGTGAATTTCGCGAGAGAAAATGCCGGGAAAATGGATGCCATGTTTGTCGTTGGAAATAGTAGTAGAAATGTGAAAGACGGTGCTGCTTTTTCGGGGTCGAGTCAACTTACGCGCGAAATATCAAATTCCGTATTTGGAAAGGGTAGCGTAGATGCTCTAAAAAAACTAGGTCTAAACGGTGTTGTCGCGAATTACGGAAAAGGCGAAGCCGGGTTTGATATCTCGTCCATACAATTTGCAGCGCATTACATGTTTGAAAATGAAGACACGCTGAACGGGTTTCTGAGAAACGTGTGCGAATGCACAAAGGTTGGCGGAGTTTTCATTGGAACCACATTTAACGGAAAGAAAGTGTTTGATTTATTGAAACGGAACGGCGTGAAAAAGAATGAGAGTTTCGTATTATTCAAGGGTGGAGTTACGGAAGCGTCGAAAAAAATAATCGAAATCGTGAAGAAATACGACGATGACCTGCGATTTCCTCCGGATGAATTCAGCTTGGGATATGAAATCCAGGTGTGGCAGGAATCCATCGGCAACTACATTTCAGAATGTCTGGTAAATTTCGAATACCTTGACGGCATGATGTCGAAATACGGATTTGAGCCGCACCATTTGGACAAGGGCGACATTTTCAGAAAGAGTCGCGCATCGTTTGAAGAATTGTTTCGAGTTATGCGCGAGCACCATTCCTCGAATGCGCTGTATGCAAAAGCGCTTGGAATGTCGAATGAAGAAAAGACGCTGTCCTTCTTGAACGACTATTTCATCTATAAAAAAGTGAGAGACGTGGACTGCGCCAATTTGAGACACACGGTGGTTGTTTCGAAAACGGAAAAGCAAAAAACGTTTGCCATTCACGACAAGCAGGGTCTCAATCATATTCGCCTTGTGGATATTTTGACAGACCATAAATGGAAACAGGTGGATATTAAAACGCCGAATGCCGATTTTGCGTGGGTGGGTGCAACTGTTGGTGGCGATTTTCTGCGTTATGAAGAAAGCATTTATGACATCAAAACCACGCTAAAAAATTTACTGAAAGGAAATGGCGTGAAAGGGTTTAGCACGTCTGATCCCGACTATCCGTATACGAAGAATGTCATTACAGACAAGGCGCAGCTCTACATGGAGATGAATAAAAAGTGTCCCGAAATTTGCAAAAAATACATGGCAGAGTCGTGGTTGTTAAGCGACGAGAAACGTGTGGCTGAATATAGCGAAGCGGATGATGGCGTTCTCATTATTAAACCGCTCGGAGTTGGTGCGGGCGGAGGCGAGGGCATCGTATACGTGACAAATAAAGAAGAGTTGGCAGAGTTTACAAATGCTGTAAAGCGACGAAAACAGTCGAAAGATAAAGGATCAAAGGAGTATTTAGTTTCAAAATATATTCGGAACCCCATGTTGATCGAAGGAAAGAAGTTTCATTTGCGCATGTATTTTATGGTTTGCATGAGAGCCAATCACAAGTCGGACTGGTTTTTGTTTGAAGAGGGCAAAATTATTACTGCGGATCTGCCATATAAGGACGCGGACTACATGAATAAAAAAATTCACGACACACACTTCAAGTCGACCAAAAAGAATCGACTGTTTCCGGAATCGAGGGAGCTGGGAATAAGCGACAAAGAGGCCAAAAACATCATGCAACAAATGCGCGAAGTATTGCGGTGCGCGTATGACGTGTACAAACCACATATTGCAAGCACGCGCGAATCAAAATACGGGTTTGAAGTATTTGGATGCGATTTCATGGTTACCAGCGATGTTGGCGTGAAACTTTTAGAAATTAATGCGCGACACGATTATGGTGTGAATGACGTGAAGAAAGAAGCGCCTGAAGTGTATGAGCGTTTTTGCAGTGATTTTTGGGACTGGATATACAAGCATGCGATTGAACCGGTATTCAGTATTGATTTTGAAGGCGAAGAAAAATATGATTCAGAACATGATCGGGTTGTGTCTATTATTGAAAAGGGGTTTCCGTTTGTTTCACGATTTTGGACAAAAGATGATGCGCAATCGGCGTTTGATCTCATTAAGACCAAGATAGCAGATACATCGATTGCGACACTTAGAAAGGAGAATTACATACAAAATACGCCGTATGATATATTAACTGGTAAAAAGGAAACAGAAGAAGTGAATAAATTTATCAAACAGTATATTGGTGCAAATGATAATTTGAAATTTAGAATTGAAGGCGAAGGTAAAAGCAAAGGCGAATTTGTTTCCATAAAGTCGCCGGACGAGGTTGTATTAGATAAAGATTATTTGCTTGTGGACTACTTTACGGAACCTTCAAAAATTACAGTGCGCATAGCAAAGGGTGAGCCATCACTGGAAGAACATTTTACGAAAGGAACGCTGGTAGAAAAGGCAGTCCGCGCGTTACGACGCAAGTCGCTGGAAATCACGGATGAAAATTTGCACGATATTATTGTGAGTCAATCGGAAGGTGGTCAAGCGTTTAATATGAAAATGTCAAGTATTGACGGGAAAGAGAAGAAGGTTTACTTGGCAAGTGCAGAAAATACATTTGTTTATATTATCATTTGGAAGCTGCTGTTTCCGTCGTTGGAAGATTTATCGAGTTTGAAGATTTTAGATGGAGCGGGAGGATACGGCAGTCGCTTGATGGCGGCGATTATGTTGAATGCAACGTATGTTGGAGTAGAGCCGAATCCGCTTTCAACTCCCGGGTTTCAAAAAATGATTGAAATGTTTGGTTCACCGGAAAAACAGAAAATGTTGGAAGACGGTCTTCCGAATGCGGTGGGGGTTGATAAGCTGCCACCCGGGTGGGCGGATGTTGTCATGTTCAGCCCTCCGATGTGGGGGAAAGAAGTGTACAATGATGAAACGGTGGAAAAACAGTCAACCAACATGTTTAATAATGAAAAAATGTGGTTGAGCGAATTCTTGTATGCATCGATTGAAGTTTTGTGGAGTCGACTTCGCGTTGGCGGGTATATTGTGTTTCAAAGCGTTCGCTACGATTACATTGGTGAGTATATGATGAGAGAACATTTTACGAAAAGAAAAGATGGTGAATTCATGGGAATTATATCACGTGTCACAAGTTCTGGACGATATAAACCGAATTGGGTATGGAAAAAAGTAGACCGGTTAGAGTCAACTCGGGTTGTTATTGAAGAGGGATCAAAGGCACAAGAAAAAGAAGTTGAAAAAAGTACAGAAGAAGGTGAACGACAAGAAGGTGAAGCAAAACTTCCCAAAAAAAAAGTTATATTCGTAAAAAGAAAAACATTGAAAAAAATATCTTCTCCAGATTCTCCCCCTTCTACAAATCAATAAAAAAATAAAATACGATTTAAAAGAATATAGATAGTTATAAGTAATATAAATTAAAATAATTAAAATAATTAAAATAATTAAAATAATTAAAATAATTAATATAAAATTATAAATTATGAGTATTTTTTTATTACCTAAGATTCTAGATAATAATATTGGAGAAAATGATCATCATGACATTTGTTTTAAAATGATAAAAAATGTTCCGAGTGTAATAGTTTCACATTCATTGTATGATTCCCTTTGCCAAACTAAAATTAAAATAGAAAAAAATGATTTTGGTTGGGACAATTATAAGAAAATAACAAACCCCTTTGAGTTTATCCATACCGTAATTCCAGGTTATAAAACGCAGGTAAGTAAGTTAACGCCACTTTCAAGGTCATTTTATAAAATGATTGAAATGTCAACTATTTTTAATTTGTGTAATAAAAATACACACACAAACAAGTATGATAATGAAATAAAGTTTCAGAATTTATTAAATGATTATATTCATAATTTATCAAATAGTGTACGCCACACGAATGAGTTTGAATGGTATTTTAACGACAGTTACTATTGTGATATTGTTGGAAACGGAAATCCAAATGACAGTAATAGTAATATGAATATAAATAAAGGAGATGTAAATTCATTTAATAGAGGTATGAACAGTAGCGGCAGTAGTACGTTTAAAAATAAAAATACGGTATATGAAAAAAAAGATAAAACAATAATTTTTAAAAATCCTTTTGAGTTAAACGAATGCAATCAATGCAAAGATGAGAGTGTACAAAATGAAAATCTGCAGATATCAAATAGCAATTCAGACACATATGATTCAAACGATAATCCGCATAATAAATTTAAATCTTTTCATTTGGCAGAAGGTCCGGGTGGATTTATCGAAGCTGTTGCGCACATTAGAAAAAATAAAAAAGATGAATATTATGGTATGACGTTGGTAAATAACGATATAAAATGTCCTGGGTGGAGAAATAGTAAAAAATTTCTAGAAGATAATCCAAATGTAATCATCGAAAAAGGTATTGATAAAACAGGAAATTTATTATCACGTGATAATTTTATTCATTGTTATAATAAATATAAAAATAGTATGGATCTTGTCACAGGAGATGGTGGAATTGATTTTTCTGAAGATTTTAATAATCAAGAATATAGCGCAACAAAATTGATTATTGCTCAAGTAGTGTACGCACTGACATTGCAATCGAATGATGGAAATTTTGTATTAAAAGTATTTGATACGTTTTCAAATGCCATTATTGACGTTTTATATTTACTTTCTTCGTTATATAAAAATGTTTACATTATGAAACCGCAAACGAGTAGAAATGCGAATTCTGAAAAATATGTTATATGTAAAGGATATAACTTGAATGAAAATAAGGAAAGGGTTGATTATATTATAGAAAAAATATATGATAATTTTGATAATTTAAATTCGAGTTTATATATCGAAACAATTTTTAACTTTAAATACAGTCGAACTTTTATTTCTAAAATAGAAGAAATTAACATAATTATTGGAAAAAAACAAATCGATAATATTCTTACTACATTAAATCTAATGATGAATAAAAAGTTCGATAAAATTGACTACTATAAAAAAAAACATATACAAAAATGTATAAAGTGGTGTGAAACATTTGATATAAATTTTAATAAAAACCTAAAAAGTACAAATATTTTCTTATCATCTATATTTGAAAAATAAATTTTGCGAGCAGAGAGAAAATACAATAAGACAGTTAACAGTTGAATTGAAAGATAATTATTTTTTTAGATATTTTTATAATAAAAATAATTATTTAATAGTAAAACAAAACAATAGCTGATAAAAATTGAAATTTTGTTAAAAGATAACTTAAAAGATAACTTAAAAATAATACTATGAATATAATTAGCATGCAAACAACGATTCAAATATTATACAAAACAATTAGTGGGAATAAGAAAAAGGAGCGATTCGAGACAATTCTTGAGCCATTACAAGCATTGATTCAAATTGCACTTTTATCATATTATCCGATTGGATCAAAATTAACAATACAGAATAATATCTTACATATTCAAGCACCATCGTATAGTCAATCTGTAACACGATGGTATAATAATGATACACAAGAAGATTTGTTTTATTTATTTAATATTTTTTCTAGGTTTAAAAAATTTTACATGGATATAAAAGTGGAGAATACAAAATTATTCGAATTACTCATCTATCTGGCTAAAAATGGAATAAATAATTTGATTCGAACATATAATCAAACCGATAAAACACATGTTTTGCACACGCTTCAAATGTATAAAAATATGTTGGACGGCACAACTCATAATTATAACCATTATATGACAGCAACTCCTGTTAGCGTTATATCGGAATTGAATCATTCGCCCTCGTCTGCGTCGAATGCAAATATGCATGCAGACACGCAGTTGCATACACGTTCCGATAATAATACTAATAATACTCACATTCATGATATTAAAGGTAATAAAAATAAAAACATTTTTCATGACAAGAAAAATAAAATTCCTATAAATGACAATGATGGCGGCGGCGTCTCTCTAGAATCGGCGGAGAATGAAAAACTATTAAACAAAAAAGAATTAAATTCCGTCCCCATGTCTTCGTTTACATCATCTGCGGCGTCTCCAGAAATTGACATGGATACAATATTTATTAAAATTTCAGATTTATATACACATGAAATATTTGAAATTATTTATAATACGTTCATTGAAATAGGGCGCGATGACACAAACTATGTGGATTATGCAAATGGGTTAAACATGATGCTGCATCCGATTAATATTCGAATTAAAAAATGGATTGATGAAAATATCGTATTTTAATATTTTAATTTTAATTTACTACTAATTATTTTAATTATTTTTGTTAATCGATTTTTTTGATTTTACTTTTAAGTTCATCTAATACATTATTCATTTGAAAATTTCCATTTACTTTCATTTTAGATGGAGGAAGAGGTAGAGGAGGCGGGGGAGGGGGTGGATACGTATTTGTATGCGAAACATGTTCTTCATTTTTTATGCATTTATTAGGCGAATTGCTATGATTATAATGATTATAATGATTACTCAATGAATTCAATGATAGTGATGACGACCCATAAACAACATTTTTATAAACATTATTCTCAATTTCTAATTTGCCTTTCTTCATTTTTAGCGACTTGATTTTTTTCGATTGATTTCGAATCATTTCGTTTGCTACTTCTAGTTTTATTTTTAAAATAGTATTTTCTGAACGAAGTTCATAACACGCTTTTTCTTGTGTCTTAAAAAGCGATTTAAATTCTTCCATGTTATTTGTTATAGATGCACTGTCATAATCATTATATACATTTTGATTTGAACTAGTATTATTATCATTGTTATTATCATTGTTATTATCATTGTTATTACGGTTGGTGCTACTATTATTTTCAATTTCACGTTGGTCGACCAATTTTTTAAATCTGAAAAAAGAAGAAGGATACATGCAACACCACATAAGTTACAATTTATTTTACTATTTAAATTATATTATAATTATAATTTATATAGTAAATTATTTAAATTAATTAAAAGTAATTACAATGTGGGTATCTACATAATTTTTATTTTTTATTTCTTTTTATGAATAACAAAAACAATATCGTCATACCTTTGTTTCACGTGTCTTAAATCATATACTTCTATATATTTTTGCAAGTGTTCTGGAACAACTTTGGTCAATTCTTGTATCCAATCTATATGTTGAACGTCCTCGATAATGAGTATGCCATCTTCTGTCATAACCTTTGTGTAAAGTGTTATGAATTGTTTCATACTTTCAAGGGTGTGAGGGCCATCATCTAATAATACATCAAAATTCATATTTTTATATAAAAAATGACTATTAAAAAAATCTTCATTGTATGCATCTGTTGATGTGATAAGCTTTATTCTGTCATTATATTTGATGTCGTCCCATACATTATCAATATGTAAAACATCTAATGCGTATACGTTGGCATTTACAAAATAATCGTGCCATAATTTTATACTACCTCCATTTGAATTTTTATATGGACCAATGCCTATTTCTAAAACATTTTTTGCTTTATTTTTTTTATCATGAAATTTTTTTTCATACAGATCTAAATAAGAATGTATCGTATTTTTATCAGTTCTATTGTTATCAACTAAATCAAGAAGTGTGTCGTGTTTATCTTCATGTTGATTTCCGAGTTCTCCTTTTAATGTAGTATTATATATATTTATTTTATTCGCGTACATGCTTCTCGGATAAGTAACGTGAAAATGATTTACATTTGACGAATGCAAGTTATAACATTTCGGATTATTTTGGAATAACCAAAATTCAGGAGCATTTCTTTCAGGCGGATCTAACGATAATTTTGGTAACTTTTTTAAATAATTTGTATTCGCCCACCAAAAGTTTCCGCTATAATGAGGAGGGGGCGGATATGCCGGATATCCATCAAAAACCCTTTGATCTAATTCAATACTGTAATTACAACCAACTGTATCATAATCATCGTCATCATCCAAAATAGACGTACAAACATTATATTCTTCCACTAAAAAATACAACATTAAATTTATCCAGTCATTTTCCTTGTTATCGTCTTTTGAGTATCGAACACCTTTTGTATGTAGATACAATATATAACTGTTAGGATGCGTTTTAGAAAAATCATTCAGCGCATTTATAGTCGGGTTTTCATATAATGCAATATCGCGAGAATAATTACACACCTCGTATTTATCACCATACGTATTATCAATGGGTATGCCAATATTATAAATAAAAATTTTATCAAAAACGTCTTCACATTTTGTGAGCCATAATGTTCTAACTAAATGTTCTAAACGATATGTGCCAACATTTTCAATATTACAACTATGGATAAAACAATACTTTTTAACTGCATTCATCACAATATTTTTGTTTTTTACATCTTTTTTTTTTACTTCTGATAACAATTCATGTATCGTGTCTACATTAAAAAAATCTTCATATTTTAATATTTTTAAATTTTGGCTATACTTATTTATATATTCGGGATCCAATTCATATGATGTTTCAGACAATACATTAAACCCAGATTCTAATAATCTATCGCAACGAACATGTTCAAAAATATTAGAACATTCATCGGGTAAAAGCGTTTCATTTTCATTTATTTGACCGTGTATGTTCAAAATGAAAGTACATTTGGATAATTCAACATCTCTATCATCATCATATCCTGCAACAATGTTTACTTTAAATCCGTTGGATTTTAAAAAATCAACAACTTTTCTTCTTTTTGGCGGAGCAATAATGTGTTGTCTCTCAACGGGCAAACTTTTCCAGTTATAGATGAGAGCAAAATCGTACACTTTATCATTCTCATTTAAAAAGCAAACAAGTTTATCGCGCTCTTTATTTTGCATATTATACGACAACAATTCACAATTCATAATATTATTTTCATTTAAGATTTTAATGTTTGATTTGCTGTAATCATACACTTTTAGATATGAATACTTTCTACACATTCCAAGTATCATATTTAATCGCATTGAGAGATTCAAGGGTTCAGTTTGCAAAATACTCACATCACACTGCATTTCATGCAAATATTCCAAATATGGTTCATCACTTACCAATACACAAAATACAAACGTCACCCTGTTATCTTTAAAATCAATCTCGTCTTTATTATTTGTAATGATGATGTCGTATTCATCCCCGCCATACGCACTTTGATTATGAATAAATTGTGTTATCGTTTCAATTGTAAAATATTGATAATAAAAATACCATTTTTGTTTTTGTTTTTTCTTTTGGTTTTTATTTTGGTTTTTATTTTGGTTTTTATTTTTACTTAAACAAGAGTTATCCACGTCTTCATAAATGCACACGTTATTTGAAATATCTATTATCTCACTATTATCATCATTAGTATTAGTTGCCTTCTCATTGGCATTCGCGCTGGAATTTAAATGTAACATTTTTGCCCATTCTAAAACACGATGTTCCCAACTACAGCTCATGGCATATTCTTTTCCATATTTTCTCAAATCATTTTTTTGTTTCGTAGTTAAATTGAGTATAACATTTATTTCTTCCCCCATCTTTGTTTGAATTCCATATTTTCCAAGAGTGTTGACAAGACCGGCCAGCGGATAGTATATGCAAATAACCTCCGACATTAGCATTTCCATGGCAGTAATACATGAAGTTTCATAAAATTGCGTGGGATACAACCAGTATTCTGCAGTTGACATGATTTTATATAATTCAGGTTTATTCAAACTTCCCATATGTGTGATGCTTTTATATTGCTTTATGATGCATTCCATTTCCTTTTCAGAATCATTTGATGGAAAACTGTTGTATGAACTAATATACAATTCAGCATCTGGCAAATTTTCAATAATTTGAGGCCACAAATCAAGTATTCGTTTCAATCCTCTTTCACTACACGACGTGTATATAAAACGATTTGAAACTTTTACTGGTTTGTAAATAAATTTATCTACAGTAATTCCGTTATTAATAACAACTATTTTATCTTGAAGTGCAGGATAATGGCTTGCAAAAAGATTTTTATGCCACTCTGTTTGACAAACGCATCCCGTAATTTTATTTGACCATTTCTCTAGTATTAAATTTGGATTCATATTCGAACCGGAACCATACAACTCAATATCGTGTCCCCATATATATGATTGATAACATCTCGCACTTGGAAACATTTCATAAAAACCAATGTATCGAGACACAACAATTGTATGAAATACATTTACTTTTATAAAATGAAATAAATTTTGAATATTTATATATGTAACGTTTTCGATTTTTTCTTCGAGTACACTACCTCCAACATATATTTCATAATCCGATGGAAACAATTTAGAAAGATTTGCCAAAGCCGTTTCTGATCCGCCCAATGCATGCTTTGTGCTGTATGTATAATTCCAAAAAAAAGGAGCGTATCCGCCATAAAACAATACTTTTTTACTTTCTTTGCACTTTTCTTTCTCCAAAACATCCGAATCAGATTCGAACTTTATAAACATTTTTTTGCGGACTTCATCAAAAGTAGACCCTCCCTTGAATGTTATTCCATATTTTTCATACTGTTTCATAAATTCATAGTTGTACACGCTGAAATTATTAGAATCCAATACATCAATAAAGGATTGAAACAACGAAATAAATGCATTCGATCTTTTACTGCACTCGTCAATAAAAAAATGTAGATTGTATAAAAAATTGCGGATATGGAATTCCGAATTTACAAAGCACTTGGTTGTAAAAACAATCTCATACATTTTCAAAATCGTATTTATTGCATTCGAGGAGTCAATGTTGGCCACTTTATCCGCAACAATGATCATATAGTATGGTAAAAAAAAATTTCCCGTATTTTGTTCGACGAATAATTTTCCACTAAAATTCTCTCTGTATTTTTCTAAATAATTATTTTCATAAAATGATTTCACCATTCCGTAATACTGGTAAGCAAGATGATTTAATCCAGCAACGCAATAATGTTGGATAAGGTGATATACGCATTCCAATCTTTCGCAGTCATACTTGAACGACTCAACGAGATAATACACGCCGGCTTCTTTTTGATCCAATTTACAGTACTCGTGATACATGTAAAGACAACTTACATATTTTTCTTGATGCCAGTTGTTATTTTCAAGTGTGATTTTATACCATTTTATTGCTTGATTCGACATTCCGGCATCTTTGTAGCTGTTTGCACAATAAAATGCATAACGTAGATGCAAATCGTCGTTGTTTTTTTTCGCTTCATAATATGCAGTTTCAAGTACGTTTGCATCCTTCAGATATTTATTTGGATCTTTACTTCGATTTCCACTTCTTCCTGAAATAACATGATAGTTCCCTTCCAACGTTCTTGTCACGTAATCTCCGTTTCCGCGTAAACATGCAATAAACTCATGAATAACAGATTTAAAACACCACTCGATTCTATTGTTTATTAATAACACTCTTTGATAACTGACCCCACCACCTCCAAAATTCAAATAGTATCCGTCACAATCCACCGTTTCTGGAAGAATCAATTCTCCGCTAATATCGTCATCCGCATCAAATATAAATAGCAGGTCTGTCTTATTGAATGCCTTGTTTAATGCGATGGTCCTATTATGAGCAAAATTTTGCCACACGTCGCGATGTAATTCGCCAGAAATATTTTTTTGGTTAAAAAAGTTTGTTATAATTTCACGCGTATCATCTGTTGAACCGGTATCACAAATAACCCAATACGAAAAGTGTATTTTTGAACATAACATTTCAAGTGTTTTTTCAATAATATGCGACTCGTCTTTAACAATCATATTCAAACAAACGGAAGGATGTTCGCCAATCTTCGATTTTGTTGTCATTTTTTTTACTAGTACTCGTCTATCATTTATCTAACATTTGTCTTTATATATAATTTTTGAAAACTTTATTTTATTGGCGTAATTTTAATATTTATTTTTTATAATTATTTATTATTTAGTCGCTATAATTTGTAATGGATGGAGCAGATGCAGTAAATTATATTTTACAATATAATGTTGATGGAACTATTGTTGAATGTGGCGTTGATGGTGGTAATTTTGAATATATATGGATAAACGAATTGATGAAAAATAATGTTGTCCGTGATATATATTTATATGATACATTCGGAGGTTTAGTCAAACCGTCCAAGTATGATTATACGTGCAAAAATGCAAAATTATATCAAATGAATGAGGGTGAAGTTTATAATACGTGGAAAGCAAATATAATTGATGAAAAAACAAATAAATGGTGTTATACTCCTTTAGAAACAGTTCAAATGAGATTGAGATCCACAGGTTATCCTGAAAATAAACTGCATTATGTAGTAGGCGATGTTATGGAAACGCTTCAAGATAAAAACAATGTACCTGATAAAATAGCAATATTACGGCTAGATACGGACTGGTATGAGTCCAGCAAGTATGAACTTGAACAAATGTATGACAATGTCGTTAGCGGAGGAGTTATTATATTCGATGACTACTATCACTGGGATGGACAAAGGAGAGCAACCGACGAGTATTTCTTAAGCAGAAACATTTCATACAATTTTGTTGATATTGGTAATGACAAAACGGCTGCCATTATAAAAAAATGAACACATAAATGACAATGACATTGACAATGACAATGACAATTAAAAATAAAATAAAAATATTATACATTATATGAAGTGGTGCAATGTATAATATTTTTAATTTCCTTAAACTATAACTATAATTATTTTAGTCATTACTGCGTTTAGATTCAATCAACACAGCAGAACGACTTGATCCATACAGTTCTTTCAAACCGTTAAAATTTTTAATATTTTTTTTAACCAGCTTATAACTCCAGATTATGCCCATAAAATATAATGCAATAATCACAAATTGAGTAGTGAAATTAAACTGAAAATATTGTCTTTTATTATCACGTACATATAACGAAAACTTAATAACTCTAAAATAAGAATACCACAACAACTGAAAAAATTCGGATACAACGTTCAAGTGCAAATAATTTCCATATTCTTTGTGTAGATGATACGAAACGTAGAGCATGATATTTGATGTTTCAAGAATGTTGTATCCATATAACAATTGTTCTTTACTTTCTCCGGTTAATGATAATTTCAATAAATAAATACTTATTAAATGGTGTATAATGAATGGAAAGCGTCGTTTGAATTCGTTCGTTGACTTTAAAATGCATCTAAAAATATACATTAAATCATATGTATAGTATCCAATACTCATGTGCACCGCATAATCCAAATTATAATCGTAATTGTGATGAGCCATAAATAACAAACAATGAATCAAACTAACAATGTTACTAGATATTAATTCTTGTTTATATTTTGATATTTCATTTGTAATGGTGTTCCAAAAACAAATAAGAGGAATAATGTAGCCAATATTAATCATTTATTTAATATAGTTTTAATATTAACTATTTCGATGTTTTTAAATATGATTTTTAATTATAAATAAAAGTAAAAGTAAATGAAATAATTGTGGTTAATAAATATATACGGATAATATAAATAAATAAATATATTATGAGTAAGTATCTATTTATCTAGTTGTCAAAGTATCCAACAAGTAAGTATCTAAATACAAAATGGCATCAACCAATTCAAATGTGAACGACTGTAAAACGAGCTGCTGTGTCTTTAATTTTTACACAAAAACTGTGTATAATCCAACACGCCTATGGTCGCGTTTTGGTTACGTGTGTCCATGTCCTCCTGGTCAACCGTCATGTTCCACCGACTTTATCAAACTTGACGAACGAAGAAAAGCCGAAATATTAAAATATAAAGCGAATAGCAGCAACATTACAAAAAAACAGCAGTATGCAAATGCTGCAAGTAATCGTTGGCTCACAGGTAGAAAGCGATCATGGGCAACACAAACCGACACGTATACGAATCCAAATACAAGCGCGCTGCAAAGAAGCGGAGACGTTCTTGTATGCAATAACAATAACGTAGCGTGCACGTTGACGAGTAGCGCCGACGTTCCTGGAAAAATTCAAACCCTTTGTTATAACCCGACAGTTCCGCTCTATAATTATAAAGTGACAAGAACGTACAAGTCCGGCGGAACAAAATGGCCGCAGTATCACGGACCTGAACCGCCTCAACCTCAACCATTTCAAAAATAAAAATTAAACTAATTTTTTATAAAATTAGTTTTATAAAAAATTAGTTTAAAAAACAAGTATAAATTATTTTCACATTTTATAAAAAACAATTAAAACAATGGGAAATAGTATATCTTTAGAAGAAAATGAGAATGAATATCAATGTATTAAAAATACTGATATTGAAATGAAATCACCTATTGCTATAAATGAACCTGGAGAGAATTCAAATAATGATAATGATATTCAGCTAACTACCGTAAAAAAATCAAAAAGGGCACCAAGCGATTCTCTAAAAAAACGAAGGGCAACCACATCTAAAAATTCTAATGCAAGCGCATATAAAAAAACAAAAAGTGTTAGACGGCGTTAATATATAAAGTACAAATAAATATGTAATTACTTGTCTTCAATACGAAAACTAACTTTTTCATCATACCAGTTGCCCGACAAGTACGGCGGCATATTATTCTTCAAATTTGACGTGTTGATGCTGGTATTCGGTCCGCTTGAAACAATCGAATTGATTTCGGATGTTCCAATCGATGAATTGTAATATTTCAAATCGGCAATGTAGCCATTAAAACCGCCATTTTGACAAATGAACACGTCGTCATAATTTTGATTGGGAACGCCATCCGTAAACGTTTTTCTCTCCGTCAAACGTCCGTTAATGTAAACATCCAAGTTGTTGTTTGTCAGTCGAATAACAACATTAAACCACTTATTAATCGGCATGTTATCAATTACAATCGGAGCGTTTGTATCAGTATTGCACCCCGGAACAGTTGTAGAGTCCATTACTATATTAAGTGTGTTGGCACCGCTCAAATAAAGACCGGGTGCATTACTAGAAAAAGATTTATTATAACACGCGCCTAAAGAATCGGAATTATACACACCTTTGCTAAAAATGTGCGACCGATTTGTAGAAGAAGCTGTAACCGGTTTAAGAAATATCCATATCGACCACGTGAATTCCATCCCTTCTGATTCATTGACAGATCGAATAATTGGCATGGACGCTTGTGAAGACGGGTCTTGGCTAATTATAATCGGCAGCGTCGCATCCGCGATTCCGCTCACCAACGTCATATTCTGACTGGGAGCTAGCAACCACGACAAGAGAGAAATACAAATGCGTAAAAGAATAAAAAACAGAATAATTACCAAAAGTAAAAATGCGGTTTTTGCAATAAGCGTATTTGATTCCAGAAAATCTTTCGTTCCAGATACGTCAGATGATGAGCCAAAAGAAGATGTAAATCGGGAAAAATAAGATGATGACGGTCCCGATGATGACGACGACGAATTTGAATCGTAACCGTTATTAGATGGCGATGATGAAAAATAAGACGGAAAACTAAAAGAAGACATTTTTATTTATTTATCTTTTTTTAATAATTATATCGGGACTAGTATATTTTTTTTCTTAATTAATTAATATATACCTAGAATATATTATATAAATTTATAATTATTATAATATATTTTTTACCAAATTTCTACCAAATTTTTACCAAATTTCTACAAATTTCTACAAATTTCTACAAATTTCTACAAATTTTTAATACCACGTTTACTTTTATTCCTAAATAATTATTCGTTATTCGTTATTCGTCATTAAAACAAATGGAATGGGTCAACGTTTTCGTGTAAATTTTTTTGCTTGCACTGACAACGAAGAAAAAGTGGTCCATGGCTGCGAAATTCTGTCGTGCAAATATGGTTTCAGTGCTTCCCATTGTAAGTTTCGTTCGCAAAATTCGTCTTTATAAAATGGCGTGCCGCATGATGATCCCCAGATACCCATGAATTTCAATTCACGCGCCAAATCGCTGGTAATGACCTTGCCGTCTACAGCCCCTCTCGGCGCATACGGTTTAGGACGATCGGCCTGTGACATGAATGCGCGGTCATCCAGCTCATAATGCGAGCATACCGTGCGCGAACACAAATTTATTTTATTCAAATACACGTCATAATGGTCAGCTATAATTTGTTTTGCAACATGTTCGTCAATAGCGCCCTTGTGTTCGCGCATGAGTTGTTCTAGGCGAACGCGGCGTGCGCCCTGGTGTCGTCGAATGTCATCGTATCCGCTGTTCACACTTTCCAGGTTTCGTATGCGCGGATCGTATGCGGCATTAAATCCGATAAAATAGCCGTTCTTAGTTCTCTCGACCGGCGCATATTTGAGTCCAAGTTCGATCCTCATAATTTCATTTGTATTTGTATCGCCAAAATACCACGTGGACGCATAATCACCGGAATTATTTTTTGTTAAATACATGACATATTCGTCCAGCGTGTTTCCATATTGCATGGCGTGTCGAATTCGGCAACAAATCGGATCCCTGTTTTCATACGCGTTGAATCCGCCCAGAGTTGTCTCGGTGCCAAAAATACCGCTGCTGCATGTGAAAAAATCGGTGCCACTAAATATATAGCCCGGTGCGCCTTGAAACATCATGCGATGACCGCTTGACGGCACAATTGTAATAATTATATTGAAGTATTGACCGTCGATGAAATTGTCAAACGTATTATGAGCGCAAACAATTTTACCGTCTTTTGTATAAGAACCAACGGCAATAAAAGAAGAACAGCGATCGTCGGCGCCTTTGCCTTTCCATTCGGACTTCATTCGCATCACTTTCTTACCTCCTCCTTCCCCGCTTATTTTTGAAAGTTGCGAAGACCCGTATGACCACGATTTTAGCCCTTCCATATGAAGATCCAACAGCTTTTCGTATTTTTCATTCAACGCTTTATCGTTTCGAGCTTCCAACACTTGTGACAAAGACGCGTACAAGTAATCCAAACTAACAAAACAGTTCCACATGACGATGAAATCGATATTCTGACCCGACCCTTTTGCAATGCCCTCCATCTCCTCATACAGCTCTGGAAAATTCGTTTTGATTTGCGGTTTGAAAAAATCATTTGACATTTCAATAAATGTTTCCATGGGCCGCCCATAATCTTCATACAAACTGTATTTCAACATGTTGCGTATTTCCTCCAACTCTTTTTTAAGCAGGCGGCCGTGAGCGTATCCACGAGAATAAGGTGCACCTTTAATTGTAATACATTTCCATCCATTGATTTCAGATTTTATGCCATTTTTTAATTTCACGACATTGCTTTTATTTTTTACAGATTTTTTTATGGATTTAATATTCAATGATGTCCTTATTTTTTTATTTTTTTTATTGTTCATATTGAACTAAATCTATATATCTTCCTTATATTACTGATATAAAAAATAAAAATGTAACTACTCTCAAAAACTCTACAATCCAAACTGACTAAAGTCCGACATGACAGGTTGTGGCAAGTAGGAGTCATTTTGTCCGGAGTAGTTTGGAACTTTCTTGCATTCAAATGCCGGTTCCGGACACCTTGCGCACGGCGGACAAGGCGGGCATTTCTCTTTCGAACTCGGACATGCCATTACGGGAGGGCACGCCGGACAAACCGGTGGAACCACTTGAGATTTCAAAATGTAGAGGTCTTCATCGCCTGGCGGAATTTGAGATTGAGACACGTAATTAGAAGTAGAACTAGACATTTTCCTTCCGCTTCTTCCCGCCATTAAAATATTATCATTTTCTACATTTGGATACTTGTTCACATTTCCGTAACTATTTATGTTGTTGTCTTCGTTGTCATCATCATTATAATCTTCCTTGCTGCGATGCGGACCAATTTTTTTACCTTTTGCAAGTTTTGAATCCGAGTATTCAACGGTTTCTTGGTCTAAATTTCTATACATGTCGTCATAATTTGAAAAGTGTTGGTTCTTGATTTTTGAGTTGTCTTCGGGGTCGGGATTCAACATTTGGTCTTGCTCAACATTTGGATACTTGTTTTCATTACTGTTTTCATACCCCTCGCGCATAAAACTTCCTAAACATGAAGAACACATTAAAGCCAACATGAGTATAATAAAAATATGAACACCATCCATTTTCATTTTTTTTCTAGTACCTTTATTAAATGAATATATATTTATAAATATATATTTATTAGGAAAAAATAATTCGTAATTAAAATATTATATTATATTCAACTTTTACACATTATTTATTAAACATTATTAAAATAAAATTGAATTATAATGTATACAAGTTATGCGCTATAAAGCGCTACATATTACCGCCAATCGCCAATCATAAATAATGCTTGTTCTATGCTTTGATACAGAGACAACCGGATTACCTGAAGGGCGACACACTTCCATCTATGAAACAGGCAAATGGCCGCACATTGTTCAATTAAGTTTCATGGTATACGACACGGAAAAAAAAGAAGTGGTTCAAGAATACGATGAAATTATAAGAATCGGAGATAATGTTGAATTAACTCCTAAAAGTGTTGAAATTCACGGAATTACGAGAGAAATAATCGAAAAACGCGGAATACCGATTGG